>Ga0208814_1000128_pt1 | contig 55247 bp, 53 predicted proteins | sample MalvirAntarct_55_FD_184253 | JGI IMG/M metagenome (GOLD analysis project Ga0208814, IMG submission 184253) | Marine viral communities from the Global Malaspina Expedition - Malaspina viral metaG Antarct_55 (SPAdes) (version 2) | ecosystem: Environmental > Aquatic > Marine > Oceanic | place... | reverse complement strand
CTAAAGATATTTACTGACCTATTTAAAATATATATAACATTATTAAATTATGAGTTTAGAAAAAATATTAACTATTTCAGGTAAACCGGGACTTTATCACCTCGAAAATCAAACAAGAAGTGGATTTTTAGCTACATCATTAGCCGATGGAAGAAAAATTAGTGTAAATGCTAAGCAAAATGTAAGTATCCTTTCTGAAATTGCAATATATACCTTAACAGAAGAATTACCTTTAAGTGAAGTTTTTACTAAGATTTTTAATAAAGAAAACGGAGGAGAAGCTATTAGTCATAAATCTACAAGGGATGAATTAGAGGAGTATTTTTTCGGAATCTTACCAGACTATGACGAAGATAGGGTATACCCAAGTGATATAAAAAAAGTGGTACAGTGGTATAATCTTCTCACTAAACATGGAGTTACCAATTTTAAAAAAGAGTCAACTGAAGCTTCTGAAGCAATCAGCGAAGAAGAGTAATTATGAATCATAGAAAGGAACAACTTCTCGCTATAAATCGGTTACTTACTATAATGGACGAGTTGAGAGACCAATGCCCTTGGGATAAAAAGCAAACTCTACAATCTTTACGTCATTTAACCATAGAAGAGACCTATGAATTAGGTGATGCTATATTAGATAATAATTTAGAAGAAGTAAAAAATGAATTGGGCGACTTATTGTTACACATTGTTTTTTATGCAAAAATTGGAAGTGAAACTAAAAACTTTGATATTGGAGATGTTGCTAATGCTATTTGTGATAAATTAATTTCTCGCCATCCTCATATCTATGGTGATGTAAAAGTTACAAATGAAGAAGAAGTAAAACAGAATTGGGAGGCTTTAAAATTGAAAGAAGGTAAATCTAGTGTTTTAGAAGGAGTTCCTAAATCGCTCCCCTCATTAGTAAAAGCAAGTCGAATTCAAGAGAAAGTTGCTGGTGTTGGTTTTGATTGGGAAAAACCAGAGCAAGTTTTTGAAAAAGTTCAAGAGGAATTAGAGGAATTACAACACGAAATTTCAGATAACAATCATGATAAAATGGAAGCAGAATTTGGCGATGTTTTGTTTTCTATGATTAATTACGCTCGCTTTCTTAAGATAAATCCTGAAAATGCTTTAGAACGAACCAATAAAAAATTTATTAAGCGATTTCAATTTATTGAAAAAAAGGCCAATGAGTTAAATAAATCCATTAAAGATATGAGCTTAGCTGAAATGGATATATATTGGGAGGAAGCCAAAAAAATATAATACAAAAAAGGTGTTAAATTTAAATTCAACACCTTTTTTATAAAATTAATTATTTTTATTCTCCTTTACGGATACTTCTAATTTTTTTAAGTTTTTCAATCCAAGTTTCTAATTGCTCTTTTTGTCTATCGATGTTATTATGAACTTCTTTTACTAGAGGATTATCATCTTTAACATGTTTAAAAAATAATAAGTTATTTTCTAATTGCCTTATTTCATCTTTAACTTCAATTACTTTTTTAGATATAAAGAATTCTTCATTCTTCAGCTTTCTATCATCTTCATCAGAAGCTATCAAGTTTAATTTATTTTCAAATTTGATAAGTTCCATTTGTTTTTTATCTAAATCTAATCTTTCAAAAAGCTCATCTAATTTTTTATTAAATTTCTGTTCAATATTTCTTTTATTATAAGGTACTCTTCCAAGTTTTTTCCACGCTGTAATTTTACCAGTAATAGTCGCAATGTCTTTTTTATGATCCCCTTCTAAATTAATTTCTTCTAACGTTTCTAAGAATGCTTTTTTAGCATCATAATTTGCAAATTCTTCTTTATTTGCCTCATCTTTTTGTGAATGTAAACGATCAAAATAATAGTTGCAAACTGCTTTAAATTCTTTCCAAATTTTATCACTATCCTTTCTTGGAACGTGACCAATGTCTTTCCAATCACTTTGAATTTTTTTCATTAATGGTGTTAATTTTTCAAAATCCTCACCATCTTTATTATCCTCAGCTATTTTTATTAATTCTCTTTTCTTAGCTAGATTATCAAATTGCTCTTTCTTTTGCCCTTTGTAAAAAGCGTTTTTCTCTTTATTAAAGTTTCTGGTTGCTTCTTTAAATAAATCCCAAATCTCTTTGTTTTTTGAACGTGGAACTTTTCCAGATTCAAAGAACTGATCTCTTAATTCTTGAATTTTTTTAATGGTATTTTGCCAAGCTTGGTGTCCTTTGTTTTTAGCAGTCTCGGTTAACGTATTAATTTCAATTATTAACGTTCTCTTTAAAGCAACATTTTCTTCCGCTTTCTTTTCTAATTCCTCTATATATTCGTTGCGTTTGTCATGAATTATTTTGGTGGCAGCACTAAATTTATCCCAAATATTATCACTAAATTCTTTTGCTACAGGTCCAATTTCTTCTTTCCACATTTTATGAAGCATTTGTAATTCACGAAATGCTACATTATTGTCTTTTTCATTAGTAAGTTCTTCTGCTCTTCCAATTATTCTTAACTTTTGTTCAAGATTTTGTTTGAAATTACGATCTCTAAACTCTCTATCAAGGTGGAGTATGTTATAAAAATTTTCTACATGATGGTGGTAGTTATTCCATACCGTATTATTTTTATCACGAGGTATAGATCCAGCGTCAAACCATCTTTCTTGGATGTCTCTAAAACGTTTGTAAATAGTACTGGTGTTTTCTTTAGCATTAAAAAGACTCTTTAATTCTTCAATTAACTCTTCTCTTTTTAAAAGATTTGTTTTTTGATCATTTAGAAGATTTTTGTAATGATTACTTCGTTTATCTTTATAGTTATAATAAACACTATCAAATGCTTTTTTAATTGGTGTTGTGTAATAAAAATCTATAATATTTCCACCTTCCGCTAAAAATGTTTTTTTATTTAGTTCTAATTCATCATTAAATTTAGAATTAAATTCTGTTTTAATGATTTCAACAATTGACTTAATTTCTTGAACAGGCTTATTTTCAATAATCGCTTTTAACTCTGATATTAATTCCTCATCAGTTAATAGTGTATAATCTTTTTCTGGCTCTTCAACGATAATTTGAATCTCATCTTTAGCTAATTCTGCTGTTTTTTCTGTTTCAAGCTTATTAATCTCTTCTTCTTTAATTTCAGATGTTTCTTCAATCTGTTCTTTAGATATAACCGCTATTTTTTTCTCCTTTTTAGAAACAGGTACTTCTTCTTTAATTTCAGATGTATTTTCTATTTGTTCCTCTACTTTTTCTTTATCAGTCGTTTCAGAATCTTTATTATTTTGATTTTCTTCTTTCGACTTTACTTTAGCTGGTGTTGTAATTTCTGAAATTGGTGTTTCCGTAATTTCATTTTCAATTTTAATTTCTTTTTCTGACATTTTTTTCAATGTTAAAGTTCATACACACTCAGATATGTTCTGAATGTTTAATTATTTTGTTAAGATACTAACTACTGCTTAAATAGCAAAGAAAGGATTGATTATTTAAGTGATTTTAAGAATTATTCATGATATCCAAATAGACCAAGCTTTTTTTGCTTGATATTCTAACATTTTTAATCCGTTACTTTTTCTAGCACCACGATCTTCACTTAATTTCATGAATCTAGTTTCTCTTGGATTATAAGTTAGATCAAAAGCCAAATGATCTTCCGTTAAATATTCATAAGGAATATCTGGACACTCCTCAATATTTGGGAAAGTTCCAAGAGGTGTGCAATTTACAATTAAATAGTTTTGTTTTATAATATCTCTATTTAAGTCGTTATATGTTATATTTTTTTCAGTTTTTGTTCTAGAAACTTGTGTGACTTCAAAATTCATTATTTCTAGTACATATTTAACAGCTTTACTTGCTCCACCAGTACCAAGAATCAATGCTTTCTTTTCTTTTATTGGGAGAAACTCCATCAAAGCTTTTGAAAAACCGTAATGATCTGTATTATAGCCTTTAAGTGTACCGTCCTTATTTATTTTTATGGTATTTACTGCACCAATTTGGAGCGCTTCTTTATCAACTTCATCCAATAATTTAATGATGCTTTTTTTATAAGGGATAGTGACATTTAAACCCTTTAAGCCAGGATTATTTTCTAATATTTCTGACATCTCACTTAGGACCGGTATGTCAAAGTTTTCATAACTATCATTTCTGTTTTCTTTTTCAAATTTAAAATTGAAAAATGTTTTAGAAAAAGAATATCCTATATTATAGCCAATCAATCCGTATTTAGCCATTTGATGTTAGTTTTATTTTGTGATAGCCATCTAAAAAAAGTAAGATTAAAATTCCTATACCAATATACATAATTGCGAACATTACTTCGGAAGTAAATTCTGAAGGGAAGTATCGTTGATAGCTTGTAATTATTTCTCTTCCATTGTCGTCATAAATGATAGTTCCTAAAGTATCTTTTTCTAATACTTTAGTTTTCCATGGCCAAACTACTCCTAGAGAACCAGCTATAAAACCAATAATTACAGAATTTGTTGGTTTTTTATAATATTTTAATAAATAGGATAATATATTAGAAAGCGATATCAAACCTACAATAGAACCAATTGAAAATACTATCAATACTTTTAATAAATGAATTCTATTTTGGTTGTCTGTAAAACTAAAGTCACCTTGAAAAATATCGAAAATTGTATCATATAATGCATTTACAGAATCGACTAAGAGTAAAACGTAATTGCCTAATAAAATTAATATAAATGAACCTGAAAGACCAGGTAATGTCATGCCAGAAACTCCAATAATACCACATAGAAAAACAAATAAAAGATTGTTATTTTCTTTTGCAGGTTCTAAAAAACTGATACTAATTCCAATACTAATACCTACCAATAGGAATAAAATAAATTTTCGATTCCATTCACCGAAATCCTTAGCGATGTAATAAAGTGAGCCAATGATCATTCCGAAGAAAGTGCTCCAAACGTAAAGTTCGTAGTTTATCAAAAGGTAATCGAGTACTTTAGAAATACTAAAATAACTGATGATCATTCCTGAAAATAAAAGCCCTAAAAACTGAGCATTGGTATATTCTAAAAAAGATTTTAAACTTCTATTAAATAATAATAAAAAAGCTTTTCTATTAATTTTCTGTAGCGAATAAATAAATTCCTCATAAAATCCTGCGACAAAAGCTACTATGCCACCAGAAACTCCAGGAACTTTATTGGCACTGCCCATTGCAAGCCCTTTTAAGACGAGCCAGATTTTGTCAGATATGCTACGTTCATTAGCCATTAGTTGGTTTTTTATCAGTAAATAGTTCTAATAATAGAATTGTTAAAAACCCAAAAATCATTAGCAGTATAGCAAAAACCAACTGTGAATCAATATCATTATTTATTTTAGAATAGGTAAATGGACTTATGCTTTTTTCTAGTATAACACTATAGCTTTCATAATTTTGAATGCTTTTTTGATAAACAGAAAGTGAACCTAAATCGCTAATTTCAGTAAGAGGAATCTCTTTTCCAGTTTTCTTTGAAAACACTAATAATGTTTGTTTCCATGGCCAAATTACATTTAAAGACCCAATAATAAAACCCGTAAGGATAGCTAATGTGGTATTTTCATAATTTTTAAAAAGCCATTTTAGTACCCTGCTAAAACTTAATAACCCTATAATTGCACCCCCTATAAAAATAAAAATATTCTTAAAGTTATAATCGTGTATGGCATCACTTAGTGTTTTGTATGCCCCTAAAATTAATAAGATAAAAGAACCAGATATGCCAGGGAGAATCATAGCACAAATTGCAATAGCTCCAGCAATAAAAAGAAAATATGGATTGTTGCTATTAGCTAAAGGTGGAAGTGTAGTAATATAATAGGCGCTCAGGCCTCCTATTATTAAAGCAGTACCGGTTTTTATATTCCAGATTTTAATTTTTTTTCCAATGTATGCGATACTTGCTATAATTAACCCAAAAAAGAAAGACCAAATTAAAATGGGTTGATTCTCGATTAAATACTTTGCCAGTTGCATAAAACTAACAAAGCTTATTGCGATACCTGTTAATAGAGCTATAATAAAATTTCCGTTTAATTGTTTCCAGAATTCAGATATACCTCTTTCTTTCAGTATTTTAAAAAGAGATAAATTAATATTGCTAATCGTTAAAATTAGCTCTTCATAAATTCCAGATATAAATGCAATTGTACCTCCTGAAACGCCTGGTACAGCATCTGCAGCACCCATTGCAAGACCTTTTGCGCTTATAATGAGGTATTGTTTAAAATTACGTGTTGGCATTGATTTTTATAACGATTTATTAAAGTAATATAATCAAAAATACATATTTTATAGAGAAGAGTTTTTGTGTATTTTGATTAATTCTTGGACTTTTTTTAAATCATATACCCGAGGGAATAATTCTTCTATTATTATTAGATATTCTGGATCTAATTTTAGAGCATTTTTTAAATGAAACTCACCTTTACCATATTCTATATTATGATAAAATAAACCAGCTAAACGGTATTCAATTTCTGCATTCTCTGGATAGAATTCTAATGCTTGAAAAAGAGTATTAGTTGCAGTTTGATGTTCTCCTAGTTTCAATAAAATATCGTGACGAGATAACCAAGTATTTAATTCGTAATTTCCTAATTCTAAAGATTTTCTAAATCCAACTTCAGCTTCTTCAAAAAGATTTAATCTAAAATTAATTTTTCCATATCGTTTCCAATACAAAACATTTTCACTATTTATATTTAATGCTTTATTAATATAGTAAAGAGCTTTTTTGTAATTTTTATTTCTAATGTAATAATCTGTAATAGCAATCCAACCTTTATCTAACAAAGCATCTTCTTCTACACATTTATTATAAAATTGAAGGGATAAATCAGTGTTTCCTATTTTTTCATAACATTTACCAATACGCAATAAGGCAAATGAAGTAGGATCATCTAAACCTAATGTAACTGTATAGCTTTCTATGGCTTCATTATATTTTTTTAATTTTTCTAGTACTTTTCCTTTTTCTAAATATGCACCAATAAAAGTATCATCACTTATAATAGCGAAATCATAAGCAGCAAGTGCTTTTTTATATTCTTTTAAAATATAATATTGTTTTCCTACTTGATGCCAAGCAACTTCACAATACGGGTTTTTATTTAAAAAACTATTTAAATATTCTATTGCTTCTTCTGTTTGATCTAAGTATTCAAAACAATATATAATATTATATAAAGCAGAAAAGTCTTCTTGATCATCTGCTAAGCATTGAATAAAATATTTTTTAGCATTTTCGAAATCTTCTAAAAAAAGATACTCCATACCAATTAATGACAGTACGTCAGATTGCTCCGTAGTTAAATTATGAGCAATTTCAAGCATTTCTATTGCTTCTAGATGTTTATCTCTTCTTGATAGTATATTTGCTTTCTGTATGTATACCTCTTCGTTGGATTGTTCTAATAAGAAAATATTTTCTAAAAGCTCTTCAGCAACCTCTAATTTATTTTCAAAAATGAACATTTCAACCTGAAACAATTTTAAGTTGGTCGAAGTAGGGTGTTGCTCTAAACCAAGTTTTGTGGCCTTTTTTGCTAATGCAATTTTTCCATTGTCTAAATAATAATGTATAATGTCTTCAAACTCATTGGAGTCGAAGAAAAACACATTATTTGTTTTTAACATGGATTCAAAACGGGAAAGCGATATGTTGTTATACTCGTTCAAGTTCTATTACTCTAGTAGGTTTATTGTTTCTTTTAAATTAAAGATACTAATGTAACCTAAATTTCAAATGTTGTGCCACTTTTGTTGTTAACGGACTTATTAACACCATTCCGTCAACGTTAATTATTTGTTTTGTAGAGGAGTATGTGGTAAAAAAGAAATTAAATTGAATCTAAGACCTGTAATAACAACTGACACCCTTTTTTAATTTCTTCTTCAGTTATCGTTAATGGTGGAGTAATTCGTATTGCTTTTGTTTCAAAAAGAAGCCAAAATAGTAGCAAACCCTTTTCTTTACATTTTAAAATAACATTAGAAGTAATCTCAGAGTTTTCAACTATTAAAGCAAGCATGAGTCCTTTACCTCGAATTTCTTTTATCAACGGATGTACTAATTCTTTTCGAAATAATATTTCTTTTTGAAGTGTCTCTTCTATTAAATTAGTATTGGTAATTTCTTTTAAAGTTGCCAGCGCCGCAGAAGCAATAACAGGGTGTCCTCCAAAAGTGGTAATATGCCCTAATTTAGGATTATTAGATAATAATAACATTAATTGTTTAGAAGCAGTAAAGGCACCGATTGGCATCCCACCCCCCATGCCCTTACCAATAACTAAAATATCTGGTGAAATATCATAATGTTCAAAACTAAATAATTTTCCAGTTCGTCCAAAACCTGGTTGTATTTCGTCTAAAATTAACAAAGCACCTACCTCATTGCAACGATTTTTTACTTTTTTCAAATAATTATTTTCTGGCACTATAAAACCTGCTCCACCTTGTATCGTTTCTAAAACTACTCCTGCAGTTTTTGATGTTATTTTTAAAATGTCTTTTTCATTATTAAATTCAATGGAGTTACAATCTGGTAGTAATGGCTGAAATATTTCTTTTCTTTCTTCAACTCCCATAATACTTAAAGCTCCCATAGTATTTCCATGATATGCATTTTTCGCATAAATAATTTCCTTTCTACCAGTAGCTCTTCTGGCTAATTTCATAGAGCCTTCAATAGCTTCAGTTCCACTATTTGTTAAATAAGTAGTTGTTAAATTTTCTGGCAAAAATTTCGATAGAAGTTTGGTAAGTTCGACTGCAGGTTCTTGTATAAACTCTCCATATACCATTACATGGAGATATTTATCTAACTGATTTTTCACTGCTGATATTATTTTTGGATGACAATGACCTAAACTAATTGCGGAAACTCCCGCTATAAAGTCTAAGTATTTATTACCTTCTGTATCATAAATGTAACATCCTTTTGCATGAGATACTTCTAATGCTAATGGGTGAGGAGTGGTTTGAGCTTGGTATTTGTAGAAATCGGTTTTCATTATTTCCTACGAAGGCAGGATTCTCATTATTAAAGGATAAAAATAAACAATAAATACCGCATTTTGGAATTAATTAATTGAAGAATTATATCGGGAAATATGCTATACTAATTTCTAAAGCAATTAAGATTATAAATTTACTAGCCCAGTTATGTTTAGGTGGATCATGATTCAATTTTATACCACTTGTTAATTTTCTTTTTCTTAGGGCATTGTATCTTTAGGCTTATTTTTAAAATGTTTTGGAGAGAGTTTTGAAGCTTCTGGAATTTGAATTTCATTTTCTGATTCTTTATCAAAAAAATTATCTTCTAACTTAGGAAGGGGAATCCCTTTTATTTTGGATAGGATAGGAGCTGGTTTTCCCCTAAATAAATCGTTCATATTAAATAATCGTTCATCACCATACCAATTAAAACCTGGAAGAATTCTTGCATTTTCAGGAAATTGGGAGGGAGGATACAATTTCCCATTTACTTTTTTATTGAACCTGATACCTCTTATTTGTTGATTTTTAAGATACATTTGAATAGAGCTACTTATGGTGTTGTTAATTCCAACTAATTCTTGTTCCTCATTTCTGGAGAAGAATATAACTTGTGTGTTTTTTTCAATATTTATAGTATCCAATTGGTTATTTGTAAACAATCCAATTAATCGTTCTCCCTTTACTTGATTGTACCCAGCACTATCTTTTTGAATGATAAATGCATTTTTAAAAACTTTTAAGGTATCTAATTTACTAGTTTCAATATTCCTGAGTAAATAAATGGTGTCTCCTGTCATTTGGTTTTCACCATTCCACATTATTGGTTTGCGTAATAATTTAGTGATACCTGTTTTTTCATTAACATAGATAGAATCACATTTTCCGCTAATTGGTTCTTCTCCTGGTAATCCTTTTTTAAACAATCGAGCTTTATAATATCCTCTTAAAATGCGATTATCTGCTTTTCCAGTAATACGTAACGTATCTGCATGAATATAAATAGAGTCATTATCTCTAACGGTAATAGCTAATGCTCTTTTGGTAATAAAAACTGAATCTTGTTCTTTAAATATTTCTGCATAGTGCCCGCTAATAAAACTATTGTTTAAGGTATCTATTAAACGAATATTATTAGTTGCAGATGCAAAATTTTTATTTCTATCAAAATAGATGCTATCTCCATACATAGTTCTGTTTTCATAATCAACTCTCGAGTTTTTTACGAAATATCCAATGTCATTTCGGGTATTATAATAACCCCTTTCACAATAAACAATACTACTTTCACCTTTTATAGTAGATTTACCATATAGATAGGCGATTCCAGATTCTGAATAAAAATCTAATTGTTGAGAGTTTATCGTATATTTTGGATTATTGATAACAACATTAGATAAAAATTGATATTTTTTTGAATCTGCAAAGTACCTGCCAACTTTACTGGTTAAAGTGCTTGCAGTATCTTTAACAATACCACCACTTCTATAAAATGCTTGCTGTTTAATCCTATCAAAATATAAGGTATCTGTCTTTAAAGAAGTTTTAGAATCGTTAAAGGCAACATCTCCACTGGCAAATGCAAATTGAGTATTACCGTTATATTCCCCATATTTACTTCGCATGGAAATAGTATCACCTTGCGAAATATTTACAGAACCATATGCTTTTACAAAATTATCTTTTGTGTATACATAGGCTTGATCACACCACATTTCCACACCTTCATGAACAATATGAACTTGACCAGAATTATCACGAGTGTAAATTACGGCATCTGGGAATTCAGGTTTTTTTTCCCAATACCCAGATTTAATAGTGACTTGTTTTTTTTCTTCGGTAGTAGCCTTTTCTTCTTGTGCAATTAGATTGCTTCCGAAGAAAGTAAATAAAAATAAAAGAATGTAATTGTTAAATTTCAAATTAAAATTCCTTTGTATATTAAATTAACGAAGACACTAAAGAATTGTTATTACCTATAAATAGTTTGTTTTCTATCTGGACCAACCGATACCACCTTAATGGGTATTTCTAATTCCTTTTCAAGAAAATCAATGTACTCATTTAACTCAGAGGGTAATTGACTAGCATCTGTCATTTTTGTTAAATCTTCTTTCCAACATTTAAATGTTGTATAAATTGGAGATACATTTTTTTCTTCGATATTATAAGGTAGGTGCTTGATCACCTCTCCTTTATAGTTGTAAGCAGTACAAATTTTTAAGTTTTTAAAACCACTTAACACATCACTTTTCATCATCATTAACTGTGTTACTCCGTTTATTTCACAAGTGTATCTTAGAGCGACTAAGTCTAGCCAACCACAACGTCTTCCTCTTCCGGTAACAGCACCAAACTCGCGACCGACCTTAGCCATTTCCTCACCTACTTTATCAAATAATTCAGTAGGGAAAGGTCCAGAACCAACTCTAGTGGTATATGCTTTAAAAATACCATAAACTTCATTAATTTTTCTTGGAGCTACTCCTAGTCCTGTACATGCACCTGCAGCAGTTGTATTTGAAGAGGTTACAAATGGATAAGTTCCGAAATCAATATCTAATAATGAACCTTGCGCTCCTTCCGCTAGAATGGTTTTTCCAGATTTCATCGCTTGATTCAAATATTCTTCACTATCGATAAAAGTTAATTCTTTCAATTTCTTTATGGCATCAAAAAATTCAACCTCCATCTCATCTAAATCATATTGTATCTCTACATCATAGAACTTAATCATAGCAACATGCTTATCTGCTAAGGCTCTATACTTTTGTTTAAATGTTTCAAGTTCTAAATCACCAACTCGAATACCATTCCTGCCAGTTTTGTCCATATAAGTTGGGCCAATTCCTTTTAAAGTAGATCCGATTTTTGCTTTGCCTTTTAAAGCTTCTGAAGCTGCATCTAATAGTCGATGCGTAGGTAAAATTAAATGTGCTTTTCTGGAAATAATTAGTGTTGAAATATAATCGATGTTAAAAGGATCTAATGCTTCCAATTCTTTTACAAAAACAACAGGATCTATAACCACTCCATTTCCAATTACATTGATAGATTCTTTGTGAAATATACCTGAAGGAATGGTTCTTAAAACATGTTTTATACCATCAAATTCTAAGGTATGTCCTGCATTTGGACCTCCTTGGAATCGAGCAATAATATTATATTTTTTAGTAAGAACATCCACAATTTTCCCTTTCCCTTCATCGCCCCATTGTAATCCAAGTAATAAATCTACTGCCATAAGTTATGCTTTTTCCTGTTTTGAATCAGGAGTTTTTTTATTTCCGTAAAAATAAAGTGAATGATTAAGTATTTCAACATTAAAAACCTCTTCAATTGTTTTTTTTATAGATTGGATTCTAGGATCACAAAACTCTATAACTTCTCCATTAGATAAGATAAGATGATCGTGTTGTTTATCAAAATAACATTTTTCATATTGTGCTTGATTTTGACCAAATTGATGCTTTCGAACCAAGCCGCATTCCAACAATAATTCTATGGTATTATAGAGTGTAGCTCTACTGACTCGATAATTTTTATTTTTCATGTTTATATATAATGATTCAATATCAAAATGATCATTATGGTCATAAACTTCTTGAAGTATAGCGTAGCGTTCAGGTGTTTTTCTATGTCCCTTTTCTCCTAAAAAGGCTGTAAAAACATTTTTGACTATTCCTTGATTATTTGGATTTATCTTAGCGTTCATATCTTAACAAAAATACTAATTTATACTCTGGTAACTTTATCGATACCATTAATTTTTTTAATGTTTTTCACAAGGTTATCAAGAATGGTAATATTTTTTACAACGAGTATAATATTTCCATTAAAAACACCATCATCACTTTCAAAATGTACACTTATCATATTAATATTATGAGTGTTTGAAATAATTCTTGTCACTTCATTCACTAGTCCAATGATATCAATTCCCGAAATTAATAATTCAGTTTTAAAATCACTTTGACTGGAGTCTATCCATTTTGCATTAATAATACGGTAACTGAAATTACTTTGCAGTTGCAATGCATTTGGACAATTTTTTTTATGAATCTTAATTCCATCAGTAACAGTTATAAACCCAAACACCTTATCGCCAGGAATCGGATTGCAACAAACGGCAATTTTATAATCTAATTTATCATCTTCTTTACCAAATACAAGTTGGTCGTATTTTGCGGTAATTTCTTCTTTATGTATGTCTTCTATTTTACTAGACTTCCGAAGCTTATTTTTAAAGAAACTTACAATCATATTGTTTCTCGATGTTGCAAACTCTTTTATTTTTTTATTGTCTATAATTCCAGCACCAACTCTATAAAATAAATCCAGGCTTGTTTTAATTTTAAAATAAACTACCAATTGATTTATTGTTTTTTCGTCTAAGGTGATTTTAAGTGATTTTAACTTTCTGGCTAAAATTACTTTTCCATCTTTCGCAATTTGTTTCTCTTCTTCTTTTAAAGAAGATTTTATTTTTGATATGGCTCTACCAGAAGTAGCATAATCTAACCAATTTGAATTTGGTTTAACTTTATCTGAAGTAATAACTTCTACTTGATCACCACTTTTTAATTGATGACTTAATGAAACTAATTTCCCGTTAACTCTTGTTCCTCTTGTATGTAAACCTATTTCAGTATGAACATTAAATGCAAAGTCTAAAGCGGTAGAACCTTTCGGAAGAGAATATAAATCTCCCATAGGTGAGAAAACAAAAATCTCTTTGGTATATAAATTTAATTTAAACTCTTCAACAAAATCTAATGCACTAATGTCATCATTTCCTAATGTTTCTTGTAGCTTATTGAGCCAAATATCTAAATCAACATCTCCTTTCTCTTTATTCTTATACTTATAATGAGCTGCAAATCCCTTTTCAGCAATCTCATTCATTCGTTCCGACCTAATTTGTACTTCAACCCATCGGCCCTTTGGTCCCATTACAGTAATATGTAGCGCTTCATAACCTGTTGATTTTGGGGATGATATCCAATCACGTAATCGAGTAGGGTTGGGACGAAAATGATCGGTAACAATTGAATAAATTTTCCAGGCAAGAAATTTTTCATTTTCTTCATTTCCTTTGTAAACAATCCGCACCGCAAACTTGTCATAGACTTCATCAAATGAAACATTTTGAACCATTATTTTTCTTCTAATTGAAAATATTGATTTTGGTCTTCCTTTTATTTCATATGCTAAGTTTTCTTTATCAAGAGAATCTTTAATCATACTTTTAAAAGAATTGATATAGGTGTCTTGTTGTTGTTTGCTTTCTTTAATTTTACTAAAGAGATCACTGTATACTTCAGGTTCTGTATATTTTAAACTTAAATCTTCAAGTTCAGACTTTATATTATACATTCCAATACGGTGTGCTAATGGTGCATATATATATAGGGTTTCTGAAGCTATTTTTACTTGTTTATTAGGAGGCATAGCGCCCATGGTTTGCATATTATGTAAACGGTCTGCAATTTTTATAATAATTACTCGAATATCTTCATTTAAAGTAAGTAACATTTTACGGAAATTTTCCGCTTGAAGTGAATTGTTTTTATCTGTTGAGAGGTGAGATATTTTTGTAAGTCCGTCTACAATCCTAGCCACTGCTTCTCCAAACATCTGTTCGATATCTGCCAAGGTGTAATCAGTATCTTCTACTACATCATGAAGCAATGCTGCTGCTATTGAAGTAGAATCTAAACCAATTTCTGAAGCGACAATCTTTGCAACTGCTATGGGGTGAAAAATATAGGCTTCACCAGATTTTCTACGTTGTTCTTTATGGGCATCAACCGCAATGTCAAAAGCATTACGGATCAATTTTTTATCTTCTTTGCTAAGAGTCCTATAACTGATTTTAAGCAATTTTTTATATTGCTTTGCAATCTCTTTATTTTCTATTTCTATAGCCTCTTCTGTCATAAAATAAAAATACATAAATGATTGTAATAAACAATACAATACATTTTTATTTATCTGTATTTTTTTTTAATTTGAATAGAAAAATACTTTTGATAAATCCAAATGTTAAGTCATTATGTTATGGTAACGTTGTAACAATGTGGGGTGAGAGTAATGAGCAAAAACATAAGCTGGGTGTGGAGTAAGATTACTTAAACTATTTTTAGATAATTTTTTTAATCCAGACACTAATGGAGCTGCTTTAAAACTGTTTTTCGCATAATTATCAGCTTGATATTCAAATTTTCTTGAAATAAAATTCATAAGCAATCCGGTAAGTTCAGAAATTGGACTATATAAAATTCCAAATGCTATTAATCCAATATGAAATGAAGGAATAGTTACATTTAGTGCTTCAGATAATATAGGGCTTCCTATAAACAAAGATAACAACCAAAAAGTGAATCCCATTGTCAGAATACTTACGATTAGATTAAAAACAATATGTTTTCTTTTATAATGTCCTACTTCATGAGCGAGTACTGCTACAATTTCATCTTCTTCTAAATCATTGATTAAAGTGTCATAAAGCGTTACTCTTTTTTCATTTCCAAAACCTGAAAAATAAGCATTTGCTTTTGTGGTTCTTTTAGAACCATCTATCACAAATATCTTATCCAACTTGAAACCAACTTGTTGAGCATAATTTTCAATTTTTGTTTTTAATGTTCCTTCCTCAAGAGGTGCTTGTTTATTAAAAAGTGGTACAATTAACCTTGCATAAAACATATTCATAAAAAAAGCAAACGCAGCGACCATTCCCCAAGCATATAACCAGAAATTACTTCCAGTAGATTCATAAAACCAAATGATAATTGAAAGGATTAAACCTCCTAATAATGAAGATATCAGCCATCCTTTAGCTTTATCTAGAAAAAATGTTTTTTTAGTAGTTTTATTAAATTCAAATCTTTCTTCGATCACAAAAGTGTGAAAATAACTAAATGGAGTGCTTAAAATATCACTTGCAAGCATAATACTTCCAAAAAATATAAGTGCAACAATGATATTGTTATCTGAAAAAGTGCGTGCCCATTTATCTACAAAAGCAAAGCCATCTAAAAAGAAAAAAGCCAAAGTAGCAACTAAGGATACTAATGAAGTGATCGAACCAAACCGATCATTAACTTTTTTATAAGCCTGTGATTTTTGATATTCTTTATGATCATAGACATCCTTTAATTCAACTGGAATGGGATCGTTATAATGATTGGAATTTAAAGTATCTAAGATTTTATCAATAATAAAACTTAATATCAATATAGCTATGATAATATAAAATAGGGTAGTGGCTGTCATTTTATTTTTCTAATTTTTAAAGATGTAAATTGATTTTATCAGGTTCTTTAATTAAAATTTCGTTGTTTTTTTACTTCAAATAAAAGAATTCCAGCTGCCACTGAAACGTTCATGGAATCAATTTCACCTTGCATAGGAATGTGTATGTTTTTTTTACTTTCATCTCTCCATTGACTCGATAATCCAGTAGATTCTGTTCCAACAACTATCGCAGTGCTTTCTTTGAAATTACAGGTGTAATAAGCTTCGGATTCTTGTAAAATCGCACTGTAAATGGAAATATTTTTATTTTTTAAAAATGTGATGATCTCTGAAGTATTCCCTAGGGCTATCGTATTTGTAAAAATACATCCAATACTACTTCTAATTATATTTGGATTGTATAAGTCTGTTTTTGGATTTGCAATGATTACGGCATCTACATTTGCAGCATCAGCAGTTCTTAATATTGCACCAATATTACCAGGTTTTTCTAGAGCTTCAGCTACTAAAATTAATTGATTATGATTTTTTAGCTTTAAATTGCTTAAAAACAGGTTTTTAGATTCAGAAATTGCAATAATTCCTTCTGTAGAAGTTCGATAAGCAATTTTTTTATAGACCTCAATAGAGATTTCAATAAGATTGTTAATGTCTGTATTTAAGAAGTTTGATACGTCGTTTTCTGAAATGATATCAGAACAAAAAAGCAAGGTATTGATTTTGTAACCACCCTTTAAAGCTAATTTTATTTCGCGTTTTCCCTCAATAATAAATAAGTTACTTTTCTTTCGCTCCTTTGCTTTTTCTTGAAGTAATATTATTTTTTTAATCAGTGGATTCTGAAAGCTTGAAATATTTTTTAACATAGCGCAAATATAACCTTTTTAGAGATTGACTAAGTCTTATTAAATAGAGAGAATTTATACATTCCTTAGTCTGTAAATTATTGCGATTAAAAAATAAGAATTTAGACATATAAATTTTTACACAGGAGTTAAGTGATTTAAAAAAGGCGTTTAGATAATGGAATCAACTCTCTTAGTATTTCAAATTTAAAAACTGGAGTTTATTTTATAAAAATAAATTTAGATCAAATTTCAACAATTAAAAAAATAATAAAAAATTAATTTTTATCTTTTTCCTGCTTAGTGATTTTTGTGCTTTTCCCCACATTTATTTGTCTATTCAAAAATAAAATTTCAAAACCTATTAAAAATCGCCAGCGTGATTGTTTTATGTTAGCAATTTGATCTATTAAAAATTCAGGAAAAATATTTTTATCATTTGAATTTAAAAAATCAGAATTTCCATAAGTATACACAGTACCTAAAATAAAATTCACTCTTTTGTAACCGAAGTTAACACCTAAGCCATAGTGATAAAAATCAGTGCCTATATTAACTCTATTTTCCGATTTATTTGCTAATTCTATGATGGATGTTTCAATATCGAAAGGAGAAAAATCGGTTGAAAAACTACCATAGGCACTAATGATTGGATTTATATATATCTCTGCTCCCATACCAAAATTCATAATAGAACTTAACTTTTCTTCTAATTTATACCGATAAACCTCTTCCCCTGTTGTGCTTTCTAAGGGTGGTATGTCAAGCCTATCATAGGTGTCAACTGCAGAGTTCCAACTAAGGTTTAAATGTAATTTGTTCTTTTTAAATGGAATACCAGCACCTAAAGAAATACCCATAGGAAATATTCTTTTAGCATTAATATCATCTAAATTATTTAAGGAAAATATATCAATTCCATTGTTGGAACCAGAAAGTACTTCTTCATTATAAAAAGAACCTTCACTATATACTTCTAAATATGGCAAATCAATGTTTAATCCAAATTCTATTGATTTAAAAACCCAAGCTGCGCCAATTTTTAAAAATGCCCCATATGATTTTTGATCAAAACTAACTTTATATGAATGATTCGTTACTTGATCTAAATCGTTAATTGAAGTGAATTGGTCTCTGTTTTCCCCCGAATAATTATAATAGGAAGCAAATAATGAAGCGCCTAAACTAAAATTAGAAGTAATTGATTTGGCCCACGAAAGACCAAACCAATTTTCTCTTAATCGATCATTTAAATTTGTGCTAGCAAAATATTTTGCTACTTCAGGCAGTTCATTGATGTATTCATTATCAATGATATCAGTATTAAAACTGAGATCGACTTCGTATCTATTTCTTGAAATTAATGCGTATGCAAATTGGTGATTTTTTAAGAATTTTATTTTAAATGTCCCAGAAACCATACTTGGTAACCCTTTGAAATTTGAACTTGAAAGATCGGTTTTATCAAACAAATAATTTTCAATTTTAATATCGATAAGTTCATATACTTTAGCATTTATAGCAAAAACAGGGTCTTCTATCAAAGCTAATCTTGCCGGATTATAATAGGTTGCACCTAAATCGTCAACACTACCAGTAACATTACCATTTAATAATATAGACCTATTTCCAAAATTCTCATACTTATAATTAGTTTGAGACTTTACTTGAATTATAAAACAAAAAAATAATAAAAATAATGAGTATTTCATTTCATTTAAAATTGGTTGTTACTATATTTTTTAGAATATCGTTTCCAAAGTTTAGTTTGATGAGTTTCTAGAGATATTTCTCTACCATCAATAAAAGCGTGGCTTAAAATGTTAGTACGCATGTCTAAAGCATCTCCCTCACAAATAAATAAAGTAGCACTTTTACCAGTTTCCAGTGTGCCATAATTTTCGTCAATACCTAAAATTTTAGCTGGATTTTCTGTGATTAATTGTAACGCCTTTTCTTTACTTAAACCTTGCGCAGCAACTTGACCTGCATAAAAGGGTAAGTTTCTAGTATTCATTCCTTCCATTTGCCCACTTGTTTGTAAAGCTACTAAAATTCCTTCATTTACTAATAATTTCGCTAACTTATATGGCAAGTCATAATCTTCATCGTCTCTTTCAGGGGTACTATGTACCCTTTTAATTAAAACTGAGACATCATTCTTTTTGAGGAAATCAATAATTTTATAAGCTTCATAAGCTCCTACCAAAACAACATTGTAAATCCCATTATTTTTAAGTATGGTCACCGCATCAATCATTTCTTTTTCTCCCTGGACGTGCACAAACATTTTTTGCTGACCATTAAATAAACCTTGCATTGCTTTAAAAGCTTCGTTAATTTTTTTAGGAGTTGACTTTCCATAGGTTTTACTATTTAAAATAAAGCTCTTTATGTTTTCAATTTCTTCTTGGTAATCTTCGTTTGCCTTATATGCACTAGATTCTCCTAACCACCATCTACCTCGAGCATAACTGTTTGGCCAATTTATATGAACCCCATCATCTTCTTTAACTATTGCATCTTCCCAGTTCCAAGCATCTAATTGTACAATTGAAGAAGTACCAGAAATAGTACCACCTCTAGGAGTAATTTGTGCTATCAATACACCATTTGGACGCAATGATTCAACCACTTTGCTTTCTGCATTATAAGCTATTAAAGACCTTACATTAGGTATGAATTCACCTAACTCATCTTCGTCCCTAGTGGGTCTAACGGCATCAATTTCAACGAGACCTAATGTTGTATTAGGAGCTATAAAACCTGGATATACATGTTTTCCAGTAGCATCGATAATAGTTCCTCTTAATGCTTTTTTTGAGCTAGTAGCATCAGCAACAGCTATTAATATACCATTTTCAAAGATGATGATACTGTTTTTTATAACGCTACCATTACCTATATGGGCAGTTGCTCCTGATATGGTGATAATTTTATTTTGCAGAGGAGCAGGTGTTTGCTGTGCAAAAACAACCAAACTAAAACTAACAAATACTAACATTGTTATATTTTTAAATATTTTCATAATTGAATAATTTCTTTATTTTTTAATTATAAACTTTCACAGGTTAAATGTCTCTTTTTCTTCCAAATTGGAGTTCTCTTTGTTACTCCATTGTCTTTTTCATTTCGCATTAGGTTAACAAGTTTGTTTTTTTCTTTCTGAATTGCTTTGCGTTGTTGTTTGTCTTTTTTAATATCAAAATAAACTGCCCCTTCAATTAATGTTTTTTCAGCTTTAGCATAAACTGATAATGGATGATCACTCCACAACACTAAATCGGCATCTTTGCCTACTTTTACGCTTCCTACTTTATCATCTAAGTGTAATAGTATAGCAGGGTTTAGGGTGACCATTTTCCATGCATCTTCTTCAGACATTCCTCCATATTTAACAGATTTTGCTGCTTCTTGGTTTAATCTTCTAGACATTTCAGCATCATCACTATTAATCGCTACTATAACTCCTGCATTTGCCATAATTGAAGCGTTATAAGGTATTGCATCAATCACTTCATATTTATAAGACCACCAGTCACTAAAGGTAGAAGCACCCACGCCATGTTTTTCCATTTTGTCAGCCACTTTGTATCCTTCTAATATATGAGTAAAAGTATTGACTCTAAAGTTAAAACGTTCGGCTACTTTCATCAACATGTTAATTTCACTTTGCACATAAGAATGACAGGAAATAAATCGTTCATTGTTTAAAATCTCTACTAAAACTTCCATTTCTTCATCATAACGATATGTTTTTCCATTTTTCTTTTTATTCTCATATTCCTGAGCTCTTGTAAAGTAATTTACATATAATTGTTCTACACCCATTCTAGTTTGTGGAAAACGACTGTAGCTTTGCCAATTCGATTGCTTTACATTTTCACCCAATGCAAATTTTATAAATTTTGGAGCGTCCTTATAAAGAAGCCCGTCTGCATCAGATCCCCATTTAGGTTTTATAATAGCAGAACGTCCTCCAATTGGATTGGCAGAACCGTGTAATATTTGTATGGTAGTAACGCCCCCTGCTAAATTTCGGTAGATATTTATATCTTCAGGATCCAATACGTCTTCTATAGTAACTTCTGCAGAAGAGTTTTGACCTCCTTCATTGATACTAGCTGCAGCAATATGGGAATGCTCATCGATTATTCCTGCAGTTAAATGTTTGCCAGTTGCATCAATAATTAGAGCATTTTCAGCAGATAAATTAGTTCCTATTTTTTTAATTTTACCATTCTTCACTAAAACATCTGTTCCCTTTAAAATTCCATCTTCTTCATTTGTCCAAACCGTTGCGTTTGTAAAAAGAATGTTTTGTTGTTTTGGAATCTCAGAAAAACCATAACCAACATTTGGATAGGTTAGAGGTACTATTTCAATTTTTTGTTCATCTTCTTTTTTATCTTCTTTTTCACCTTTATTTTCTTTAGGTTTCTTTTTCTTTGTAGCATAAAAAAGAGTTTCTTTACCATTAGGTAAAATTAGTAGTCCTGAGAAATTATCATTCTTTTTTTCAATAAGAGCCTTAGAACTATAAACATCTTTAGTTTCTTTATTTGTAAACGTAAGGGTAAGCCAATTGTCTTTATAATTTAATTTTGAAGCATAAGCTATAGTATCAAATTTTACTTCCGATTTTAATGTTTCCATTTTTCCAGATATCGTAATATTGAATTTTTTTTCAGAAGTTGATATAAAATATTCTCCACGGATATCTTTTTGGTTTAAAGAATTGATGCTATTTTTATTTCCTTGAACCCAGTTTTCATAAAGAATTGTTTTTTCATTAAACAACTCACCGGAGGTAATTAAAAAGTTCGCGTACCGTCCATTTTTTAAAGTTCCTATTTTATCACTTTGTCCTAGCATGGCTGCTGGAACCATAGTTAAAGATTCCAATGCTTTGGTTTTGTCATAACCATATTTGATGGCTTTTTTTAGATTGGTATCAAACTCGGAGATTTTTTCTAATTTATAAGTAGTTAATGCAAATTCTATATTGTTTTCAGCCAATACTTTTAAATTAGTAGGGGCTTGATTCCAATTACGCATTTCCTCTATGGTCAAGTGTTTTAATGAATAAGGATCACTAACGTCATAAGCTTTAGGGAAATTTATAGGTATAATATATTTTGCTTGAGTAGCTTTAATATTTTCAATAGTTTCATATTCATCTCCTCCACCCACAATGGTATAATTAAGGTTGAATTCATCACTGATATCAGCTGCATTAATGTTTTTTCTTTTATCTCCACTTTCTATAAATGAAGGTATATTTTTGTTTGTATTTAAAGCTTCAAGTGATAAATCTTTATTGGTTGCATTTCCTTCTAAATACCATTTAGCATCATGTTGTAATTGCTTTAATAGGGCTATAGATCCCATATGTGAGGATGGATAGGATTGATTACTCGTTTGTGATTTTTTAAAAGAAAAGTATTGTCCTGAAGCATCATTGATGATTCTTTCTGAATTAGTTCCTTTATCATTTAATGTTACTAAAACACCAGTACCTCTTGCAATTCCATCCATAATATGAGAGTTTACAACTCCAAATCCAGCTTTTCTGAGTTCATTTGCTTTTTTACTAGTATACATAAATTTATCGATGGCTTTATTTTCTGGCATGATATGATCGTTCCAATAAAAACCTTCTCTTTTGGTTCCGTATTGTTGAGATCGTTCTCTTTTTGCTTTTTTAGGTTTCGATACTCCAAAACCAGAATAAGGGTCAATAAAAGAAGGGTAAATATAGTTTCCTTGTAAATTGATAATAATAGTGTTCTCCGGAATGGTTACTGATTCTCCACTTTCAATTACTTTTCCATCTTGTATTAATAAGGTGCCGTTTTTTATTATTTCATTTGGAGTAATAAAAATTACAGCATTGGTAAAAGCTGTATAGTTATTGTTTTCTTGTTTTAATTCAGTGTTGGTTGGAAAATAATCTTGGGCAATTAAATTCGTTATACTTATCAGAATTAAGCAAAAGAGTGTTGTTTTTTTCATGGGTTTAATAATTGATCAATAATACTTAAAAATACAAATACTGTAGGATTAAAAAATAATATTAAGAGTTTTAACATAATTAGTGTCTAAAATGGCTGGTCTTCGTAATAATTAATAATTAAAGCGACCATATAACTATAACTCTTAATGCCGTTGGATTGATTATTTGCTTTTAAAAATTGATCCCAAAATAATTTAGAAATTACTTCAAAGGGATTTTCGTAGCTTTTCCAGAAATCGCGCATCTCTTTATAGCTTTTTAAAATTCCAGGACTAATAGTAGTCAATAATTCATGATAGGTATCTAAATCTCTTCTGGCGATTTCATTTACACAATAACGCAATGCAAAAATATAACCTGTATATTTAATAAATTCATCTTCATTATTTATAGTCGCAAGTGCTGCTATAAAATTTGCTTCATTCTCTGCGGCATAACCTAATTGATGAGCTTGCTCGTGACAACTTACTACTGGGAATTTATGAAAATTAATAAGACTATTTACTTGTGCTTCACCTGTAAAAGGATTGAAATAACCACTATAGCCCATATATGTTAAGCCCAAACTCCAGATGCTATTTTTTAAGCTTAAAGGGGTATAATCAAGGTTGGGATATTTTTGAGAAAGGTTTTTATAGCCATTTAAGGTCTTTTCAAATAGTTGTTTATCGTCGTAAGGGGATTCAATTTTTATGGAATCATGAAACCCTAATTGTCGATGCATCTCATTCGATTTTTTAATCAATCGTTTAGTGGTAGCTATCAGTTCTTCTGTATTATATTCGGTATCTAGCGTAAGGCTTTGATGCAATGGAACGCGATAATAATTTAATCCCCAAAGAAGATTAAATAATAAATACACAACAGATAAAGTTGAAAAAATATCTAAAATAAAATTTTTGGTATCTGTTTTTATTCGTTTTATGTTTTTATAAACCCATCGAATCAAAAATACAATTATAAAGAAATAAAAAATATCACCTACTGAAAAAGGAATCCATCCAAAAATAAATCGGGAAGTTTTTGAAATAAAAGGAAATATACCAGTACTATAAAAAGTTTCGATAAATTCAGGAACATATTTTAATAGTTGTAAAACTAAAATCTGAATAGGGAGTAGGACTACTAAAATTAGTTTTGTCTTCTTTTGCATAAATCAAACTTACAAATAATTCTTATTATAATTTTTACTCGTGTAAGTAAATTGTAATTTTACAAAAATTTTTTTAAATAGATCCAATACCATGAATGAAGCCATTAGAAATTTAGAGCCAAATAGACTTTGGAATAATTTTGCAGATTTAAACGCAGTACCTCGTGCTTCCAAAAAGGAAGAACAAGTAATTGAGTTTATAAAGAATTTCGGAAAGAATTTAAGTTTAGAAACTTTTGAAGATGACGTGCGGAATATCATTATTCGCAAACCAGCAACAAGCGGAATGGAAAATCGAAAGGGAATTGTATTGCAGTCTCATATAGATATGGTACATCAAAAAAACAATGATACCGATTTTGATTTTGCTACTCAAGGAATTGAGATGTATGTAGAAGGTGATTGGGTAAGTGCAAACGGGACCACTCTAGGAGCCGATAATGGTTTGGGAGTAGCAACAATAATGGCGATTTTAGAAAGCGATACTATTGCGCATCCAGCAATCGATGCATTATTTACTATCGATGAAGAAACTGGAATGACGGGTGCTTTAGGATTAAAAGGTGGAATATTACAAGGAGAAATTTTATTAAATTTAGATACCGAAGAAGATGATGAAATAGGAGTGGGTTGTGCTGGTGGAGTCGATGTTACTGCATCTAAAAATTACCTTCCAATCCCAAGTTCTAATAATACCAATGCATATAAAATAACAATTAAAGGACTGCAAGGTGGGCATAGTGGTATGGAAATTCAATTAGGATTAGGGAATGCTAATAAATTGATGAATCGTATATTATCTGAAGTGAATGATAATTGTTCTTTATCCTCTTTATTGGGAGGAAGTTTACGTAATGCGATTCCGAGAGAAAGTAATGCTATTGTAGTAGTAGCTATTAATAACGAGACCGATTTTTTAGCTGGTTTTGAAAAAATGAAAAATGAAATTAAAAATGAATTTCATCACTTAGAGTCAGCTATTAATATTAGCGTTAAAAAGGTAGCAGTTCCAGAAACAGTATTGAGTATCGAAGATCAAAATCAATTTTTTAAAGCTGTCTATGCTACTCATAATGGTGTTTTTAGAATGAGTCCAGCTATTGAAAATTTAGTAGAAACATCTAATAATATTGCTAAAATAGCGGTAAATAATGGAATCATTAAAATAGAATGTCTTACCCGTTCGTCGGTAGATTCTTCTAAAGAGAATATGGTAAATACTTTAACGGCAGTATTTGAACTAGCTGGGTTTGCTGTTAGTTTTTCCGGAGATTATCCGGGTTGGGCTCCTAATATGGATTCTGCGATTTTAAAAGTCTTAGCCTCTTTATATGAAAAAATAAATGGAGAAAAAGCGAACATTGCTGCTTGTCACGCAGGATTAGAATGTGGTATCTTAGGAACAAATTATCCTGGGATGGATATGATTTCTTTTGGACCTACGATAAAAGGAGCACATTCTCCAGATGAAAGGGCTAGTATTTCTTCTACTCAAAAGTTCTGGAAATTTATAAAAGAAATTTTAAAGGAAATTCCTGTTAAGTAATTTAAATACATAAACTTTGAAAATTATTATTTAATCATTAATAGTTTTAATTAATAAATAATGTGTCACTTTTTTTTATGATAGATTTATATAGCTTCGAAATTCTATTTTAATTGATAATATTATATAAAAAAAATAAAGGAAGGTGTATTCTAAAATACACCTTCCTTTTTATACTTAAATAATTAATTTATAAAAATATTATTCAGCTTTTGACTGCTCAAGAGCTAAGTTATATATAACTAAACCAAAACCAATTTTATTGATTGCATCGGCAATGTTATACCAAACATCCATGTCTAATACACTTAGACCAAGCATGTCATACCATCCAGAAGTACCAGCCATGTAACCTATTGGGTAAATTGCCCAACCTACTAGTACGAACCAACACAGTACTTTGTGAGCACGTTGTATTGAACCACCTGCTTCTTTAGCAAGTTTAGCTGCACCACCTAACCATATTTCATATACAATAGCGAAATAAGCAACACCAGATACTAATCCCCAAATTTGAGCATTATCTGAATCTGAAACTTCTCCAATGTATCCTGTTACAAGCATTACTACTGAAAGTAAAATCATTTTCCACAACATGGATTTTTTTGCACCTGCTACTTTTAGTATTAGGTAAAATTCAACACACATTAATGGTACTGTAAGAATCCAATCAACATATCTAAAATCTGTTGGAGATTCTCCAGTAGTCATGTAATAATCTCTCATGTACCAATAATGAACTGCAGCGATAAATGTAATTAAACCAGAAACAAGTATGGAAGTTTTCCACTTTCGGTCAAAATCATTCATTGAGAAAAAGAAAAATGCAGATGCTGCCATCATGGCCATACATCCAATAAAAAAAGTGAAAGCAGTAGGATCCATTGTTCCTACAGTTTCAGGGGCAATTGCGATAAAATTTAGTAAATTTGTCATAATATATTTTGATTTGTTTAGTCAAACATACAATTTTATAAATAAATAAAAAATTTTTGTTTATAAAAATATGTTATATTGTTTATTCAAAAATACAATTAATTAAACAAACTATGAGATTAATTTAATTTTTTTTTTAATTATCAATTATTTTACATTTTTATACTATGAAATATAAGGAAAAAGCAATTTTAATAACATTTTTTAGTCTTTGGCTTTCGGTCTATTTTAAAGGACCGACACAAGAAGTATTCGCTCTTTTTCTTATTTTTTCTTTAGGTATTATGCATGGAAGTAATGACTTGTTTTTAATTTCTAAGTTTAAAACAACTTCCAAACCCTTAAAACTTGTTTTTTTCTTTAGTTCATATATTTTAACCGTTTTAGTGGCCAGTTTACTTTTTTATTACATTCCCATTTTTGCACTAACTGGATTTATAATTTTTAGTGCATTTCATTTTGGTGAACAACATTGGAATGAAACCAAGACAAAAAATCTAAATTTTAATCGTTTGTTATACCTCAACTATGGCTTGTCTGTTTTATTTTTACTATTTGCTTTGAATAGTAATGCCACAATAGAAATAATATTTGCACTTACAGGTTTATTAATCAATGAAATTTGGTTTATCTGGATATTTTTATTAAACATTACATTATTTATAATACAAGCTATTATAATGACCTATAAAACTTACATTACTTGGCAAGAATTATTGTTTGAGTTGTTTTTAATTATTGTCTTTGCTATTGTTTTTAAAACAGCTACACTTATTTGGGCATTTGCTATTTACTTTATTTTCTGGCATAGCATACCTTCAATATTTGAACAGCAGTCTTTTTTATATGGCGAAGTATCTTTTAAAACCTTTATTAAATATGTCAAGTCCTCTTTCCTCATCTGGCTAATCTCTATAAGTTCAATGCTAATATTATTTATATGGTTAAAAGATGAAGCTATTTTATTGCCCTTGTTATTTGCTTTTTTAGGAGCAATTACATTTGCACACTCGCTAACAATTTCTAAAATGTTCAAATCTAAAAAATAGCTTTAAAAGAATTCTTAAAAGTTACCTGATAGCTGGCTAGGTATTATTTTTTTAAAAACGTTTAACAGAAAATGCATATTGCTAAACATTTTTATATCTTTGTAAAATAATCTTTAGTTATCTATTTCTGAAGATTTTTAAAAAAAATAAAAATGTTTGGATTATTTAAAAAAAAAACACAAAAAGAAAAATTAAGAGCTCAATATGAAATTCTTTTAAAAGAATCTTATAATTTATCCACGACCAATAGGAAGTTGAGTGATCAAAAAGCTTTTGAAGCTGAGGAGGTAATGAAGCAACTTGAAAAGTTAGTCTAACTGTATATTATTGATAATGACATCACCTAAAAAACCAGACAATGTAGTTTTCAATGTGGAAACTCAAAAATATGATGCTGCACTTAAAACATATGCAACATCTTTGGGTGCACCAGTAATAATTCCAACAGATACTGTTGCTTGGAAGAATAGAAGTATTAATAAAATAAATCATAAAGTGACAGCTAAATTCTTAGAATTAAAAGCTGAATATGAAAATATGATACAAGAATTTGAATATAACAAACTCATTTTTAATGCAAAATTTTCATTTGAGCCTATTGTTGGTGAAGTTTATCATTTATACAAAAGAGAAAATAAAGAAACTTTTCTTTCTCTCATATCGCCAGAACAATGTAACTTTAATTCATTGGGTAGTTTTTATTTAAATGCAGATCAAATTTGGGAAAAAATTTAATATTTGGATGATTGACAAGCAAGAATTAACAGAAATAGAATTAGATCGTATTATAGAAATGGCTTGGGAAGATCGCACACCATTTGAAGCAATTCTCTATCAGTTTGGACTTACAGAAAAAGATGTCATTAAACTAATGCGAGGCAATCTTAAAGAATCTAGTTTTAAACGTTGGCGTAAACGTGTTAATAGTGGTGTTAGCCAAAAGCATTTAAAAAAACGTAATCCTGAAATATCACGTTTTAAATGTTCACGACAAAAAGCCATATCAGGAAATAGAATTAGTAAAAGGAATTATTAATGTTCAATAAATTATTTTAAATTTATCATAAATTTAAATATTAGCAAAAAAAAAAGAGGCTTTCTTAAAGCCTCTTTTTTTTATAAATTAGAATTTCTTATTTTACAACCTCTACGAGTTCTAAGTTGAAAATTAAATCGCTTCCTGGAGGAATTAAATTAGGAATTCCCTTTTCACCGTATGCTAAATGAGCTGGAATAAATAAAGTAATTTTATCGCCTACACCCATCATTAATAATCCTTCTCTAAAACCAGGAATCAATTGAGCTTCTTTACTGTATTCAGTCTCAGTTGGAGCATATCCGCCACCGTCAGCTCTTCTGGGATCCCAAACGTTGTATTTTTTTGCAACTTCTGCTATGTTCGAATCGAATAAAGTGCCATTTGTTAAATATCCAGCGTAGTTCATTTTAACTTTAGAGCCTTGAGCTGGTTTTACACCAGATCCTTTCTTATTAAAATATACTTTTATTCCAGAAGGCATTTCTTTTCCTTTTTCAAGATCATTAGCTAAAACTTCAGCAGTTGTGGCAGCAATAACTAGTTTAGCAGCTTGTTCTTCTTTTACTTTTTCTTCAGCAGCAGTCATCGCTTCATTAAATGATAATACCGAAACATCACCTACTCTAATGATCTTAAGTTCATTAATAATGACAGGGTCAACTGGCTTGTCTCCCGGTTTTGAAGTTTCAACCACTCCTAAAGAATCAACGATATCTTGACCGATTACGATTTCTCCAAAAACAGAGTGCTTACCATCTAGCCAAGGTGTTTCTTTTAAGGTGATAAAAAATTGACTCCCATTGGTTCCTGGTCCAGAATTTGCCATAGAAAGTATTCCTTTTTTACTATGTGTTAAATTATTTGAAAACTCATCAGGAAATGTATAGCCTGGGTTACCAGAACCATTACCTAACGGGTCTCCACCTTGAATCATAAAGCCTTTTATGATTCTATGAAAATTTAATCCATCATAATATTTTTTTCCTTGGTATGCTGAATCTACCAATTCATTATTTCCTTCTGCTAACTCTACGAAATTAGCAACGGTAAGCGGTGTTTCTTCATTATGTAATTTTGCTACAAATACTCCTTTGTTGGTATTAAATTCTGCGTAAACCCCATCATCTAGATCTGGGTATTTATTTTCTTGGCAAGATGCCAAACCTAAAGTAAGTATTAATATTAAAAATGCTCCTTTTTTCATAATTCTAGTAGTTTTCATTTGTTTGATTTATTTTATTTAAAGTTACTGTGCATTGAACAGGAACATTGGTTCCTAGTTTATTGTCGATTCCGTAATATCCAAAAGCCTTATAGGAAGGGAATAGGAAAGTAATGGTTTCTCCTTGTTTCATTAATTTAAGCCCATCTCGTATTCCAGAAATTAATTCTTGATTGGTTTTATCTACAATACAATTTTGTATGCCAATTTCGTCTTTTGAAAGTACTGCAGTTCCATCTAGTCTTTTTATATCATAACTAAACGTTACAAGATCTCCAAGTTCTGGTATTTTAGTTTGTATGGTATCTCTTAAATTGTAATAATACCAAAAACCAGTTTCTGAAGAATGGTAAGGCTGATCTTTATTGGCATCTAATAGTTGAGTTATTTGTAATTTTTCTTTTTCAAAAATCGCTTTATTTCTTTCTATTGATTTTGTTATAAAAGACCCTGAATTACTTTGAATTGGTCTTCTTGCCTCAGGACTTTTACAGGAGAGCATAGCAAACAGAACACTTAAAGAAATACATATACTACGACTCATTTAATTCTTTTTTATAAAGGGGTAATATACTAATAAATTCTTCAATAGTTTCTGGTAATTTTTTTAAACTCCTACCACCAGCTGCATTGGTATGGCCTCCTCCATTATAATGGTTTCTTGAAAATTCATTAACCGAAAAATCACCTTTACTTCTTAAAGATATTTTTACGATATCCTCTTTTTTATTTTCAATAAATATGATAGCAAAAATAACGCCAGAAATCGATAAGGCATAGTTAACAAAACCTTCAGTATCTCCTTTTTTAAAGTTATTTTTGTTTAACTCGTTTTGTGATATCGAAATATATGCAGTGCGAAATTGAGGAAGTATCACTATATTATTTAAAGCAGTGCCCAATAATTTAAGTCGATCTGGACTGTTAGTGTCATATACATTTTGATGAATACAAGTGTTTTCAGCTCCTGCTTCTATTAAATTTGCAATCACTCTATGCGTGGTAGCTGTAGTAGTGGAAAAACGAAAAGAACCCGTATCGGTCATAATTCCCACATATAATTGTGTGGCAATTTCTTTATTTAATAATTGAATACCTTCTAGTTTTTCCATAAAATGAAAAACCATTTCGGACGTAGAACACATTGCAACATCACTATAGGTTACTAGTGCGTAATCATCGGGTTGTTGGTGATGATCGATTAGTATAAAATCAGCAGTTGCTTGTTCTAACTCAGTTGCTAAATTTCCAGTACGATTAAGAGCATTAAAATCTAACGTGAATATGATTTCTGCTTGTTGAATAGCAGTTTTTGTATCCTCAAAATTTTGCTCATAATTAATAATGGTAGTAGCCTCAGGAATCCATTTTAAAAAATCTGGAAAATCATTAGGCATTACTACTTGTACTTGATGTCCTTTTTGCTTTAGAAAATTACAAAGTCCTAAACAAGAACCAACAGCATCTCCATCAGGGTTTTTATGACCTATCACGACGATTTTTTTAGAAGTACTTAGTAACTTATTTATTATTGAAATGTCTTCCGAATTCATAGACTACAAATATACAATTTATTAGTATTTAGGTACTAATATTGAACTATTTTAGAAAAGTATTAATACTATTTTTATAAAATTATTTTATGATTTAATACTTTCTTCCTTAGAACTTAGGATATCTTTTATTTTTTCAAATATATAAGGTATCATTTCTTTAGCTACAAGATATACAGCAAAATAATTCCGAGTTACTTTATTGCCAAGAAGAAAAGAACTTATTAACTTTTCTCCAGTTTCAAATTTAATATCTGGAAGGTTTTCGAAAAGTGTACTTTTTATGGATTCTTTATTTTTAATAGAATCAGCAATTTTTATAATTGGATTGTTTTTAAAAGATTGTTCTTGTTCTTTAATGGAAAACCTAAGGTTTTTTCTTGCTAACTCTAAATCTTCATAAGATTTTATATCATATGTTTTATTACTCATCGTGCTTCTCGATTATTTTTTTTTCAGTATTAAAAGCGGCATTTATAATAGCATTCTTTACCTTGCTTTCAATATTCTTTTTTATAAATATCATATAAATTAAAAATACTACAAAATATATACCGCCAACAGCAGCAAATCCTAATCCAGTGTTTTCATAATAATGTCCAATAAAATAAGCTATTGAAAAACTAAACATCATACATATAACAACAATAAATAATGATATAAAAAATGAACTTATAAGTTTTGCAGATACATTAGCTAAAACGCTTATTAATTCAAGTTTTAAAAGTTCTATTCTATTTTCGATGTATTTTTTAACTGAATCAATCATAAAAGATTTATATGTTTTTAGTAGTAGCTGATTTTTCTTTTGCTTCCTTTTCAAGATTTGCATATTTTGACAAAATATCTTTTTCGATGGTTTCTACCTTATCTGATAAATGCGCATATTGATCTTTTATTTTTCCTTTAACATCGTAAAATAGATCCTTAAAATCACTTAAATCTTTATTTTCTAGATTTTTAATTTTTTTTGAAACATCTTTAAGCTTAGTATCTAAATCTTCTTTAAAATCCGCAGTTTTACTCACTATTTTTTTTCTAGTTTCTTCTCCAGATTCGGAAGTTAAAAGTATTCCTGCAAATGCACCAACAATTGCTCCTAAAACTATTCCAGTTAAAAATTTTGATTCCTTTGACATATTAAATTATTTAAACTTATAGTAAATGTACCATTAATTTCGAATTTATAAAGAGAAAAGATTGTTAAACTATTTGTTGATGTTTGTATTGTAATTGTTTTCAATTTCCATATTTTTGCAAAAATTTTAAAAAGATGAGAACAGACAGAACGTTTACTATGTTAAAGCCTGATAGTGTTGAAAAAGGACATATTGGTGCAATACTCGAAAAAATTACAGCTTCAGGATTTAGAATTGTTGCTATGAAACTTACACAAATGACATCAGACGATGCAAAAGCTTTTTATGCGGTGCATAGTGAGCGTCCATTTTATGGAGAGCTAGTAGAATACATGACTCGTGGTCCTATTGTTGCCGCGATTCTTGAAAAAAACAATGCGATGGAAGATTTTCGTACCCTAATAGGTGCTACGAATCCTGCAGATGCTGCAGAAGGTACTATTAGAAAATTATACGCAGCCTCAATAGGTGAAAATGCTGTTCATGGAAGTGACAGTGATGAAAATGCAGCAATTGAAGGTGCTTTTCATTTTTCAGGTAGAGAAATGTTTTAGTACATATGTTACGAGATAAAAAAATGCCTTCACAATAGTGAAGGCATTTTTTATAATTTATGATTTAGTTTGTGAAGAGAAAATCTATATAATTGATTTTTAGCTAGCTTTTAATATCTTTATCGAAGTACCAACTTTGTAATTATTTGTTTTCCCATTTCTTGATTAATCATTCCTACAATTTTTGTTTTCCCATAATTTAACTCTTCTCTTAAAACGGAAGAACTTAATTGTATATATAGTATCTCTCTATCTAATTTAATAGCGGTAGTATATTTAGAAATAGCGTTTCCCATTACCGAATGCCAAGCATCTTCAATAGATACTTTATCCAAACCTTTTTGTAATCTATTTGCATCGATAAAGCCTTTTAAAGCATCACTCATATTGCCGTTATCACCTATTCTTCCTTTTCTTTTTGCCATTTTATAATTTAAACATTTTATAAGATTGGTGTATTTTTTTAATTACATTTTCTGTTCTATCTGAATGAGTGTCACTAATAAATAACTGTCCAAAATCTTCATTTTTAACTAAAGATATTATTTGCGCTACGCGAAGTTCATCTAATTTATCAAATATGTCATCCATTAATAATATTGGATTTACTTTGCTGTGTGCTTTTATAAAATCGAACTGAGCTAGTTTCAAGGCTATTAAATAAGATTTTTGTTGACCTTGTGATCCAAATTTTTTAATTGGATGGTCTTCAATTTCAAAATTAAGATCATCTTTATGAATACCATAATTACTGTATTGTGTTATTTTATCTTTTGCCGCATTCTCTTCCAATAACATTAACAACTCTTTTTCATTTAATTGACTTTTATAAGAAAGTGTAACCGATTCCTTTGAGTTACTTATGGATTGGTATCGTTTTAAAAAAATAGGCATAAATTCTTCTAAAAACTCTTTTCGTTTTTCAAAAATGGTGGTTCCTAAATCATGCAATTGTAAATTATAAATGTCTAATGTTTCTTGATTATATGTATTATTAATTGCAAAATATTTTAAAAGTGAATTTCGCTGTGTTAATACCTTATTGTAATTTAATAGGGTTTGAAGGTAATTAGAATCACCTTGTGAGATAACTCCATCCATGAATTTTCTTCGAGTATCACTCCCTTCAATAATTAAATCTCTATCAGTAGGAGAAACGATGACTAAAGGTAAAAAACCTATATGCTCACTAAATCTATTATACAATTTTCCATTGCGTTTGATTACTTTTTTATGACCTTTTTTAGCGCTAACAATAATTTTTTCCTCTCTATTTTTTTTGGTATAATTTCCTTCAATCACAAAAAAATCTTCTCCATGTTTAATATTTTGAACCGTTAAAGGATTAAAATAACTTTTTCCGAAGGAAAGATGATAAATTGCATCTAAAACATTCGTTTTACCAACCCCATTATTACCGACTAAGCAGTTAATCTTTGAATCGAACTGAAAAGAAACCGTTTCAAAGTTTTTGTAATTGAGAAGCGATAGGTTTTCTAAAGTCATATTCAGTAGCTGTTTAGAGGTGTTTTAATGTTTGATTTTTAATTAAAAAAACAGTGCTTTTATTCGATTGCAAATTATTGAAAAATAATAAAAAGTTGTGCTTTTATTATGTAATAAAAATTATATTTTTGCAACATAACAAAGTTAGATTATGGCAACATATAAGAAAAAAGGGAATAAACCTAAAAATCAAGCCGAGAAGATTTCTCAGATAGAACAAGAAAGTACAACGGCAGAAGTGTTTAGTTCCTTAGATGAGGGAGCTTCAAGAACAGAAGCTTGGGTAGAAAAAAATCAAAAAGCAATTTTAATATTTGTTGGAGTTGTGGCAATAAGTGTTTTAGGGTATTTAGGATATCAAAATTTTATCCAAGAGCCTAAAGAAACTGAAGCAATGAACGAAATGTTTCAAGCTCAATCTTATTACGAACAAGCATTAATTGCTTCAAAAAAAGATTCACTTTTTAATTTATCTTTAAATGGAGGTAATGGTAAATTTGGATTTGTAGATATTATAGATAATTATGGCGGTACAAATGCTGCTAATTTAGCAACGTATTATGCAGGTATTGCTTATTTAAACACTGGTAAATATCAAGAAGCAATTCAGTATTTAGACAAGTTTAAAGCTGATGATGCAAATGTCGCTCCAATTGCAAAGGGAGCTATTGGTGATGCTTTTGCACAACTAGATCAACAACAAGACGCTTTAAAATATTATGAAAATGCCGCTTCTATGAGTTCTAGTGACTTAACAGCACCTCGGTTTTTATTGAAAGCAGGAATTACAGCAATTAATTTAGGAAAGTCTGCTATAGCGTTAAAACATTTTAATACAATTATTGAAAACTATCCTAAATCTTCAGAATCAAAAAAGGCAATCTTATATCAAGGAAAAGCCGAAGCAATGCAGTAATAGATATGGCGACTGAAAATAATAACTTATCAGTTTACGATAAAGCAAGAATCCCAAATGCGAAGAATTTTCGATTTGGGATTCTTGTTTCTGAATGGAATCTTACTATTACAGAAGGTATGTTTCAAGGTGCTTTTGATACAATTATAGATTGTGGAGGTATAAAAGAAAACATAGTTCGGTGGAATGTGCCTGGAAGTTTCGAATTGGTTTATGGTGCTAAGAAAATGCAAGAAAGCTATGAAATGCTTGATGCTATTATTGCAATAGGAAGTGTTATAGAAGGTGAAACTAAACATTTTGATTACGTATGTGAGGCTACTTCTAATGGTATTATGCAATTAAATTTAAATAGTGATATTCCCATAATGTTTTGTGTTTTAACCGATAAAACACTCCAGCAAGCAATTGACCGTAGTGGAGGAATTCATGGTAATAAAGGGGTAGAATCCGCAATAGCAGCTATTAAAATGGCGCAGTTACGGAAAGATGCTAAATTTTAATATTTAAGAATTATTTTTTAGATTTTAGATTTTCTATCTTTGAATGATAGAACTATTATTTTTCTTATAAAAAATTAAATGCCTGAAAATCTAGAATTAGAATTAGCTTGGGATTTTGTTGAAAAAACAGATCGCTCTATTTTTTTAACAGGAAAAGCAGGTACCGGAAAAACCACCTTTTTACATTCCTTAAAATCCAATTCTTTAAAAAGATTAATTGTAGTAGCACCAACTGGTGTTGCAGCAATTAATGCAAAAGGTGTGACTATCCATTCATTTTTTCAAATGCCTTTTGGTCCTATTTTACCGGAAGGAGCTTCACTTAAAAAAAAAGAGACTTCATTTAAACATAAATTTAGTAAAATAAAAATCAATATTATTAAATCACTAGATGTATTAATAATTGATGAAATAAGTATGGTTCGTGCAGATTTGTTAGATGGAATCGATCAAGTCTTACGGCGTTATCGAGATCGTACTAAAGTATTTGGTGGCTTACAGGTTTTAATGATTGGTGATTTACAACAATTGGCACCTGTTGTTAAAAATAACGAATGGGAGCTTTTAAAAACCTATTATAGCACACCATATTTTTTTAGTAGCAAGGCTTTTATTGAAAGTACTACTGTAAATATTGAATTAAAACATATTTATCGACAGGATAATCAACTTTTTATTAAAATATTAAATGAGATAAGAAACAACAACCTTTCAGATGATTCGGTTACGGAATTAAATAAAAGATATTTACCGGATTTTACTCCAAAGCAAGACGAAGGGTATATTACTTTAACAACGCATAATGGAAGAGCAAATATTCTTAATGATAAAGAACTTAATAAGCTAAAGGATAAAACACAAAATTATAAAGCTTTTATTCAAGGTAAATTTCAAGAAAACTCTTATCCAACTCATGAAAAGTTAATATTAAAAAAAGGAGCTCAGGTGATGTTTATAAAAAATGATAGCAATTCTGAAAAGCGATATTACAATGGGAAAATAGGAAAAATAATTGCGCTAAATAAGAAAGAAATTAGAGTTTATTGTCAAGGAGATTTGGAAGATATCATGGTAACACCAGAAACGTGGGAAAATGTGAATTATACATTAAATCCTGAAACCAAAGAAATTTCAGAAAACTCCGTAGGCTCTTTTTCACAAATGCCATTACGTTTAGCTTGGGCAATTACGATTCATAAAAGTCAGGGTTTAACCTTTGATAAAGCCATTATCGATGCCAATGCTGCTTTTGCTCACGGTCAAACGTATGTTGCTTTAAGTCGATGTAGAACACTAGGAGGTATTGTATTAAAAAATAGAATAGCTACAGAGAGTATCATCACAGATTCTCGAGTTACTTCATTTAATAATAATGTTGCAGAAAATCCACCAAATCAGTTCGATTTAAATAACTCACAAAAAGTATTTCAATTAAACATGATTGGTGAATTAACGAACTATTATCAGTTTATGTTTCCTGTAAATAGATTGATAGAAATTTATAACCGCAATAAAAATAGTTTTCAAGGAACTAATATCAATCCATTAATTCAAATAAAGGAAGTTGGAGTACAACCGATTTTGGTAATCGCAAATAGCTTTAATAAGCAATTGAACGATTTGTGTAAAGATGTTGTATTACCCGAAAACAATACGGTTGTTTTAGATAGAATTCATAAAGCGATTACCTACTTTATAAATCATACTAAAGATAAAATTAAAACTCCTTTTGAAACCCTTACTTTTTCTACTGAAGATAAAGCACTCCAAAAAGATTTCGATAAAAATTTAAATACTATTGAAGAATACATCAATATCAAATTATTCTGTTTGTATGGGTTAAACGGCTCTTTTACTATAAAAAAACTTTTAAAATTAAGAGCTGAAGCTGTTTTGTTAAAATCTGATCATCCAAAAAAGCATAAAGATTTTAAGGCAGAAACAGAACATCCTAAATTATTTGAAACGCTTCGAAACCTAAGAGCTATTATTTCAAATTCGGATAATGTTCCTCATTTTCAGGTTTTCACTCAACATACTTTATTTGAAATATGTGAACTTTTGCCATTAAATAAAAAGCAATTAAAAACTATTCATGGTATGGGGAAAATTAGAATTGAAAAATATGGAGATGAGATTCTAGAAATTATCAATGAATATGCAGATGAAAATAATGTAATTGTTCAAGAAATAATAGTGGAAGAAAAATCTAAAAAAGAGAACACAAAACTTACTTCATTAAAAATGTTTAAAAAAGGATTGTCTTTAGCTGAGATAGCAACTCAACGTGAATTGGTAATAGGTACAATTGAGTCTCATTTAGCATCTTACATTGCAACTGGAGAAATAGATATGTATGATTTAATAAGTGAAGAGCGTTTTTTAGAAATAAAAAAACAGATTGAAAACTTAAAGTTTGAAAACCTAACAGATTTAAAAAATAAACTAAAGAATAGGTATTCTTATTTTGAATTGAGAATGGTTACAAATGAATTAAATAAGTAATCCATTAAATTTACCTGACACTCATAATATTGGTACATTTATTGTTAATATACGGTTGTTAAAACACTTAAAAATTTGGACGAATTTAATTATATTTGATTTATGGGAATTCTAAAACCTCGTAAAAATAAAAAATTCGGATATGCACCCCGTCATTATAATAATGATGGAGCGGCTAGTCCTTTTCAAATGGAACACAGGTTTGATAAGTTTCGAACAACAATAGATAATGGAAATAATTTAAAAGCAAAGTTTAAATTGGCATTGGAGGATTTTAAAAGTAATTCCGATAAAAAAACCAATACAAGAGTGCTGCTAATTATTTCAATTTTAATTTTAATTTTTCTATTTATCATTGATTTTGATTTATCTATATTTTTCAATTAAAAAATGGTAGACATTATACAGCTATTACCGGATCATGTTGCCAATCAAATTGCAGCTGGAGAAGTAGTTCAGAGGCCTGCATCACTTGTAAAGGAATTGCTTGAAAATGCAATTGATGCAAAGGCAACATCAGTAAATTTAGTGATTAAAGATGCCGGAAAAACTTTAGTTCAAGTAATTGACAATGGAATAGGAATGAGTGTTACAGATGCTCGCTTTTGTTTTGAAAGGCATGCAACTTCGAAGATAAAAGCTGCCGAAGATTTATTTAATATCAATACAAAAGGATTTAGGGGAGAAGCTTTAGCATCTATTGCTGCAATTGCTCACGTAGAATTAAAGACCAAAAGAGCGTTTGATGAAATAGGTACTCATATTGTAATTGAAGGGAGTAAAGTAAACTCTCAAGAAGCAGTTGTTGTAAAGGTAGGCACCTCTATTTCTGTTAAAAACTTATTTTATAATATTCCAGCCAGGCGAAATTTTTTAAAAACGAATACCGTAGAAACTAGACATGTAATTGATGAATTTCATAGAGTTGCCTTGGCGCATCCACAAGTGACATTTTCATTCATTAATAATGGAAGTACCGTTTTTAATTTACCAGCTTCCAATATGCGACAACGGATTGTCAATATCTTTGGTGCAAAAACTAATGAAAAACTAGTTCCAGTTTCTGAAGAAACGGAAATTGTTAGTGTTGAAGGCTTTGTGGTTAAACCTGAATTTGCAAAAAAAGGAAGGGGAGAACAATTTTTCTTTGTCAATAATCGATTTATAAAAAGTCCTTATTTACACCATGCAATAAATTCAGCTTTTGAAGGATTGATAAAAGAAGGTGGACAACCTGGATATTTTTTATTTTTACAAGTAGATACTACTTCCATTGATATTAATATTCATCCTACCAAAACAGAAATTAAATTTGATGATGAGCATGCTATTTATGCAATGTTAAGAGCATCGGTTAAACATAGTTTAGGTCAGTTTAGTATTGTTCCTGTTTTGGATTTCAATAAGGATCCAGAAATGGATACTCCTTATGATTTTAACACTAAAAATCCTGTAGCTCCAACTATTGAAGTTGATAGAAACTTTAATCCTTTTGAAAAAGAACAAAGGCGAAGAAATGATTACGCAACTTTTAAAGAGAATAGTAATTCTCAATTAAACTCATGGGAAGCTATTTATGTTGGTTTAAAAAGTAATGAAAATTCGTTAAACCTAGAGTCTATAGAATTTGAAAGTGAAGAAGTAACCGGAAGTTTTTTTGAAAGTGAAGAAAAAACTCCGAGTGAGATTACGTTTCAACTTCAAAATAAATACATCATGAGTCCTATTAAAAGTGGAATTATGGTGATTCATCAAAATCTTGCTCATCAAAGAGTTTTGTACGAATCTATTTTAAAAAATATCACCGTAAAAGAAGCGATTAGTCAACAATTACTTTTTCCTTTGCGTTTAAATTTCACAAGTCAAGACATTGAGGTTTTAAAAAATATTCAAGAACAGTTAGAGCATACGGGATTCGGATTTTCTGCGTTTGAAGAAGAAACTATTGAAATTAATGGAATACCAGTTTCTGTTAAGGAAAGTGAAATTAAGAATATTTTGGAATGCTTAGTAAATGATATTCGAACTGACATTCCAGATGTAGGTTTTAGTCAAAACGATTTATTGGCAAAATCATTGGCAAAATCATTGGCGGTAAAAACTGGAAAACCAATGAACGTAAAAGAACAAGAACATTTAGTCCATCAACTTTTTGCTTGTAAGGAACCTACAAAATCACCAAATAATAAACCAGTATTGATGATTTTAGATGCATCGGATATTGATAAAAAATTTAATTAAATGGGAAGAATTTCTGAAACTATAAAAGCACTTATAATTGTTAATGTAATTTTCTTTATTGGCTCTAGCTTTTTAGGTGATGTTGCTTATAAATTATTTGCATTATTTTATTTTGAAAATCCTAATTTTCAATATTGGCAACCGTTAACCCACATGTTTATGCATGGAGGGCTGATGCATATATTATTTAATATGTATGCGTTATGGGCATTTGGTTCTCCATTGGAACAGATTTGGGGACGTAAAAAGTTTTTATTCTTCTATTTTTCTGCAGGTTTAGGTGCAGCTTTAATTCATACATTGGTAAATTATTACCAAGTTCAAGAAGGTATGAATGCATTGCTAAATATAGGCATCAGTCAAACAGAAATTATGAATATGTTGAATACAGGTCAATATAATTCGGGAATTTTAGAATCTGTATCAGTAGATCGTATAGAAGCATTATACGCTAGTTTTAACACCCCAGCAGTAGGTGCATCTGGTGCTATTTATGGCGTTTTAGTAGCATTTGGTTTAATGTATCCAAATGCAGAATTAATGTTGATATTTTTACCAATTCCAATAAAAGCCAAGTATTTTATACCTTTAATCATAATTGGAGATTTGTTTTTTGGAATTACAGGAGCTTCCACAGGAGTCGCACATTTTGCTCACATTGGAGGAGCCTTATTTGGTTTTATTATGGCATATTATTGGAAAAAAAATAGTTTTGACTCACACCGTTGGAATTAAATTAATAGAATACTAACAAGAAAAAGCATTTTAAAACTTGAATACTAACACTATTTTACATCAATTTAAGCAAGCATCTATCGTTTTAAAAATCATAGTTATCAATACATTGATTTTTTTGGCGGTTTATTTAGGGTCTTTCTTTTTTAAATTATCTCCATCTTCTTTTGTTTCTTGGTTTGTACTTCCAACTTCATTTGTTGATATTATTTTACAGCCTTGGTCTATTATTACCTATGCATTTTTACATGCTGGTTTTTGGCATTTGTTTTGGAATATGTATTTGTTGTATTGGTTTGGTAATTATGTATTGAATTTATTTACGGCTAAACGTTTTTTAACAATCTACTTGCTCGGAGCTATATGTGGAGGTTTATTGTATGTTCTTTCTTATAATTTATTTCCGGTATTCAACAATATCAATAGTAACTTAATGGGTGCCTCTGCTGCTGTTCTTGCTATTGTAATATTTATCGCTACCTATACTCCAAATACGATAGTTCGTGTTTTTATGTTTAAAGTGAAGTTGTGGCAAATTGGTCTTGCAATGGTTTTATTAGATTTATTTCAATTACCATCTTCTGGTAACGCTGGCGGATTAATTGCTCATATGGGTGGGGCTTTATTTGGGTATGTATATGCTAAGCAATTAACAAAAGGGAATGATATTGGAATTTGGTTTGAAAGCTTAATAGATTCTTTGATTAATTTATTTAAACCAAGACATAAAAAGCCCTTCAAAAAAGTACATCGAACTAAACAAGCTACTAGTAAACAAGCTAAAAAGAAGCCGTCTAATGGACATCAAGCAAAGATTGATAGTGTTTTGGATAAAATAGGTAAAAGTGGATACGATAGTTTAACAAAGGCTGAAAAAGATTTTCTTTTTAAGGCAGGAAAAAATGATTGATGAACAAAAAATTGGGGCTATTAGATAGAGTTATATATTGGATAAATATTATTGCTGCATTATTTCTTTTTGTTTCTTTTATCGCTCCATACCTTCCACCAAAAGAGTTTCCAAACTTATCTTTATTAAGCCTCGCTGTTTCTCCATTAATAGTCATAAATATCATTTTTATTGGGTATTGGTCATTTATGCTGAAGAAATTCTTTTTACTTTCTTTACCCATAATAGTTATTGCCTATTTCCATTTTGGCTCCTTTTTTAAATTCTCTTCAAATGATAATCCTATAGAAATGACAAATGCATTAAATATACTTTCTTTTAATGTTCGTTTATTTAATTTTTACGAGAGTAAGGATGCACAAAATAATATTCAAGAAATTTTCTCCTCTTTTCTAGAAAAAGAAAATCCCGATGTGCTTTTTTTGCAAGAATATAATAAAGAAATGAAAATAGATTTCCCTGAGTTTCCTTACAATTATATTCATTTTAGAGGAAAAAATATATTAGGTCATGCTATTTTCTCTAAATATCCACTCATCAACACCTATTCTTTTAATTTTGAGGATTCCTATAACAATACGTTAAGTGCAGATCTCGTGAAAGATACTGATACCCTCCGAGTTTATAATTTACACTTGCAATCTCTTAGTATAAAACCGAGTGTGAGTTATTTACAAGAAGTAAATAATGAAGTATTACGCAAAAGAATTTCAACACTTTTTATAAAACAGCAAGAACAAGTTGAATTAATTTTAGAACATAAAAATAATTCAAGATATCCGGTAATTATTTCTGGAGATTTTAATAATACTCCTTTCTCTTATATATATCGTGAGGTGTCTGAATCTATGAATGATGCTTTCGTTGAAGCTGGAAATGGTATTGGAACTACCTATCTATTTGAGTATTATCCCATGCGTATTGATTATATTTTAGCTTCAAATGAATTGCAGATTTTAAGTTTTAACACCATTAAAAAATCTTTTTCCGATCACTATCCAATATCCGCGACTATTGCTTGGGATTGAAGTTTTTAAAATCAATTTTCTGATTTTCTAAATAAATAACTGCATTTGGGCCCTCATTAAATAATAAGTCTAATATGGAAAGGTTAGGTAAAAACTCATGTTGCTTAGTTAATACTTGAAAATAAGAGTCCAATTTAAAATCAATTTTTAGTTTAGGATTTACAAGATATCTTAAATCTTGTTGACTTGGTTTTTTAAAATATTCTGCTGTAAAAGTATATTTAATCTTTAAATCCAATAGCTCAAAAATTAAGTCAAGTACTTCTAAATTGAAATGAAATAATGAATCTGTAGGTTTTAAAAAAATTGGCTTAAGCTCATCTTCATAAAATTCAAAATATGGAGAAGTTCTATAAGCAGATTCTAATGATTTCCAATGCTGTAATTGCCAAGGAAAACTATTTTCTATAATAGTACTCTTGGTTTTATTTTTCTTACCGTCTTTTCTATGTTTTACTGGAATATTAAGTAAAAGGATTCCGTTGCTATGAGCGATATATGTTCTACTTCGATAGCTTTGTTTTTGGTAATTGTCGTCCATTTCAAAAACCACTTCTTTGGATTGAACCATCGCAGCCATTTGAACAATTGAAGGGAAATACGTTGGATGCACTAAGATAGATTCCATATTATCTGTGATGTTAATGTTCTGTATTAAGAAAAGAATCTTTTTTTATACAGATCATCGCGTCTATTTTTATAAAGTATTAAGCTTTCTTTTTACGTTTCCTAATGAAATTGAAAATATACCAACCCGCTAATAATATAATAAAATATTTGAAATAAGAAATAGGTTTTCCTTCTCCACTAACTGTCGTGAACATACGATCCCAGCGAATTTTATTCATAATACCTTTAGCATTTGTATCCCAACTCATCCATATGAAAACAGGCTTGCCAACTACATGATTAAAAGGGACTAAGCCCCACATTCTTGCATCTTGTGAATTATCACGATTATCACCCATCATCCAATAATAATCTTGCAAGAAGGTATATTCTGTTATTTGTTCGTTATTTAGCATAACTTGAGTGCCAGAAAGGGATATTTTATTATTTATACCAACTTCACTTCCTTCGTAAACTTCAATGATTCTTTTATATAAAGAAATGTTTTCTACTGAGATATTTATAGTTGTTCCAGCTTGAGGAATCGTAATAGGACCAAAATATTTTGTATTCCAATTGAACCTTGGATCTTGAGGAAATACAGATTGATTCCAAACACCTTCTTCTTCAGTTAGTTTTTCAACTTCAATAACATTTGGATTGTTTTTTACCTTCTCATAAGCTTCATCTGTCATTTGGGCAATGTGTGTGATGATTTTATTTTCTCTATCAATATCTGAAATATAAATATCTGAAATATTAAAATGACTAGAAACAAAAGCAGAAGGTTGATTGGTGTACCTTCCTTTATTATCTGTTTTAACAAAAGAATTTCTAGAAATTATTTTATAGCGAAATTGCAGTTTTGCTCTATCTGGTAATACATTTTGCTCACCATTAATATATACATATCCATCCTTAATCTGTAACTCATCACCAGGAACTCCCACACAACGTTTTACGTAATTAGATTTTTTATCTAAAGGTTTTACTTTAAATCCTTTGCCAGGTCTATTTATATCTATTAAAGTATCTGTAGGCCAACTAAAAACTACAATGTCATTTCTTTTTATTTTCTGAAATCCTGGAAGTCTAAAATAAGGCAATTGAGGTTGGTCTAAATATGATTTTGTTCCAATAACAGGAATTGAATCATGTACCATCGGAAAAGAAATTGCAGTCATGGGCATTCTTGCACCATAATGAAATTTACTTACAAATAAGAAATCACCCACCAATAATGTTTTTTCTAAAGATGAAGTTGGAATTGTAAAAGGCTGCATTACATAGGTATGCACAATGGTGGCAGCAACAACTGCAAACAAAATTGAACTTATCCATTCTCCTGCGGCTGTTCTAGGTTTTAAGCTTCTATCACTTATATAGGTTACATCTTGAGTATAATTGATATAATAAATATATAATCCAAAAGTACAGACTCCTAAAAAAGTGTCGGTATTGCTATTTCTTCCAAAACTTCTTAGGGTTTCTACCCAAATTACAGGAAACATGATGAGGTTAACAATTGGAATAAAAAGTAATAAAGTCCACCAAGGTGAACGGTTTATTATTTTCATTAATACAATTGCATTATAAATAGGTATTGCAGCTTCCCAAGCTTTTCTTCCCGCCTTTATATAAAGTTTCCAAGTTCCTAAAAAGTGGATCACTTGAACTAATAGTATGAAAATTAATAAAGTAGTAAATGTCATTTTAGTATGGTATTCGTTATTTTATTTGTAAAACATCTTTCATGGTAAAGATCCCTTTTTTATCTGCAAGCCATTCTGCCGCAAGTATTGCTCCTAAAGCAAAACCATCTCTAGAGTGCGCTTCGTGTTTAATTGAAATAGTGTCAATATTTGAATCATAATTAATAATATGGTTACCCTTAATATCATTTATTCGTTTGGCAGTAATGTTAATATTCTTCGCTTCTGTTCCATTTAATTCCCATTTTTTTTTATCTGAATTCCTTATAATTCCTTCTGCTAAAGTAACTGCGGTACCACTAGGAATATCTAGTTTTTGATTGTGATGAACCTCTTCTATAGAAACTTGATAATCTTTCCAAGGTTCCATAAGGTTTGAAACATATTCATTGATACTAAAAAAAAGATTGACACCTATACTGAAATTAGACGCATAGATAAAACTTCCGTTACGATTTTCACATAACTTTATCATTTTATCGAAATGCGCTAGCCAACCTGTAGTTCCAGACACAATTGGAATATCATTTTCTAAGCAAAATTTAATATTTGAAACTGCAGCTTGAGGAGTTGAAAATTCAATAGCTATATCTGCTTTTAATATTTCTTCTTTTGAAGAGTATTGATTTATTCTTGAAACAATGGTATGACCTTTTTTAATGGCTAATTTTTCAACTATTTTCCCCATTTTTCCATAACCTAATAAAGCTATTTTCATTTTAAACGGTATTTTAATGATAAACTGTAATTTGCGCTTGCATCGATTGGATTGATATTAAAAACAGGTTCAAAAGTTAAATCATCATTCACATTAAATTGACTTAAATGGGCATCTACATTAGCATCTATAATGTTTAGTAAATAGAATGCTACAGCAACAGCAATACTAGTATCTTTATTTCTTTTTGCGGTTTTTTGTGCATCTACCAATCTATCTGAAGAAATGATAGGAGTAGTTCCATTTCCCCAATACTCATCGTCTGTAAATCCTGCTAACCTTCTTTTATAAGCGTCTCTAAAGTTATTATAATCTTTGTTATTTTGCACATAAAAATAAACACTGATACCGATCCCTGCATAGATGATAGGTATTTTCCAGTAATTTTTAGTGTAGGCTTGTCCTAAGCCCGGAAGAACAGCAGAGTAAAATGCAGCTTTTGCAGGAGCTAAAGGATTGTAATCATTATTTTTGATAAGAGTATCTTCAACAATCAATACACTTTCCTGTTTAAATAAAAGCGTGTCTGATTTCTGAGCAAACAAAAAAGTTACTGAAAAAAAAAGGAAGATATAGAAAAGTTTATTTTTCACTTTTAAGTAAATTCAAGATTCTTTGAAAGTCTTTTTTATTTTTAAAAGAAATTAACAATTTTCCTTTTCCTCCACCTGTGTTTTTAATGCTTACATCACTACTTAGATATTCAGACAAGACTATTTTTGCTGAATTTAAGTAGGAGGGAAGTGTTGCTTTCTTATGTGAGTTTTTTATTTCAGAACTATCTTTTAAGGTCCTAACTAAAGCTTCTGTTTCTCTAACTGAAAGATTTTTAGAAATTACTTTTTCATAGATATCAAGCTGTTCACCGAGGTTGCTGATATTAATGATGGCTCTTCCGTGACCCATCGCAATAAAACCATCTCGCATGCCTGTTTGAATAATTGGATCTAGTTTTAAAAGGCGTAAATAATTTGCAATGGTAGAACGGTTTTTACCTACACGATCACTTAATTGTTCTTGTGTAACTTTAATCTCTTCTATTAAACGTTGATAGGAAAGAGCAATTTCTATGGGATCTAAATCTTGACGTTGAATATTCTCAACTAAGGCCATTTCCAATGATTCTTGGTCATTTGCGATTCTAATAAAAGCGGGGATACTTTCTTTTCCAATTAGTTTTGAAGCACGATATCTTCTTTCGCCACTAACTAGCTGAAATTTATTAAATCCTAGTTTTCTTACTGTAATGGGTTGAATGACACCTAATTCTTTAATGGAAGACGCTAGTTCTCGAAGTGATTCTTCATTAAAACTTGACCTAGGTTGAAAAGGATTCATTTCAATAGCATGTAATTCTAAGGCTACAATACTCCCAACAACTTGATCAGCATTTTTATCAGCAACTGATTTTATATCGTTACTAGGATCTTTTAATAATGCAGACAACCCTCTTCCAAGAACTTGTTTTTTAGTTGCTTTCGCCATTTAATCAATTCCGTTTTTCTCCATTAATTCTTGTGCCAAACTTAAATAATTATTGGCACCTTTACTTCCAGCATCGTAACTAATAATGCTTTCGCCATAGCTAGGTGCTTCTCCTAAACGAACGTTACGTTGAATGATTGTTTTAAAAACCATTTTATCAAAGTGTTTTTTTACTTCTTCAACTACTTGATTGGAAAGGCGAAGTCTTGAATCATACATAGTTAATAATAAACCTTCAATATCCAAGGAAGGATTGTGTATTTTTTGAATGCTCTTTATGGTATTTAACAACTTACCCAAACCTTCAAGTGCAAAATACTCACACTGTATTGGAATAATTACAGAATCTGAAGCCGTTAATGCATTTAGTGTTAATAGACCTAATGAAGGTGCACAATCTATGAGTATATAATCATACGATTCTTTTAAAGAATTAATTGCTTTTTTAAGCATGTACTCTCTTTCCTCTTTATCTACTAATTCAATTTCTATTGCAACTAAATCAATATGTGCAGGTATAATATCAACATTGGGTGATTTGGTAGCCACAATTGCTTCTTTTGCAGTAATGGAATGTTCCAATAATCGATACGTACCATTTTCTACACTTTCAACATCAATTCCAAGTCCAGAAGAAGCGTTTGCCTGGGGATCTGCATCAATCAATAATACCTTTTTTTCAAGAACTCCTAAAGAAGCTGCAAGATTGATAGTAGTAGTCGTTTTTCCAACACCTCCCTTTTGGTTTGCAATAGCTATTATTTTTCCCATAAATTTTGAGCAAATTTTAAGGTTAAAAATACAACTAATTACCCGGTTTTAAAGGGAATTTTGTTAACAGGTAATGAACAATATTATAAAGTATTGAATTAGAACAATTCAAAAAAAAATATTAATCAATTAAGCTTAACTAAGAGTACATGAGAGTAATATTATCACTGTATTTAAATGTTTTTTTATAATACCAAAATAGAATTTAATCGTTCTTTTTTGCACGTATCATCATTTCTAACATATCCCACATTTCTTTCGGAACTTCTTCTAGCAAATTCATCTGTCCAGCTCCTTTTAGCCATTCTCCTCCATCAATAGTAATAACTTCACCATTTACATATGAAGAAAAATCAGAGACCAAATAAGCCGCTAAATTTGCTAATTCTTGGTGTTCTCCAACTCTTTTCAATGGGACTTTTTTTGCTAAATCGAATTTTTCTTTTAAATCACCAGGTAATAATCGATCCCAAGCTCCTTTAGTAGGAAAAGGACCAGGAGCAATTGCATTAAAACGCATTCCATATTTTGCCCACTCTACTGCTAATGAACGGGTCATTGCAAGTACTCCTGCTTTTGCAGTAGCACTAGGCACTACATAAGCTGAGCCTGTCCAGGCATAAGTTGTTACTATATTTAAAACTACTTTTTCAGTTTCTTTATTTTTTATCCAATATTTTCCAAAAGCTAAAGTGCAGTTTTTAGTTCCTTTTAAAACAATATCAATAATCGTATCAAAAGCATTAGCAGATAAACGTTCCGTTGGAGATATAAAATTACCCGCAGCATTATTAAGCAACACATCTACTTTGCCAAAAGCTTCAACAGAAGCATTCACCATAGCTTCAACTTCGTCATAATTTCGAACATCACATTGAACGGCAAGTACTTTTCCCCCTGTTTGTGATTCTAATTCTGTTTTTACAGCTTGAAGCTTTTCTATATTTCTGGAAGTAATTACCACATTTGCTCCCAATTCTAAGAAATAGTTAGTCATCGCCTTTCCAAGACCACTTCCGCCTCCGGTTACAACTATTGTCTTTCCTTTTAAAGCGTCATCACGCAACATTTTTTTAGTATAATCCATAATTAGGGTTTGTTTTTTAGTATTATAATATATTCTATTAGTTATGCTACAGAGTCAATCAAAATTTCCAGTAAATCGATAGCAGCTTCACTAATTTTTGTCCCAGGACCATAAACAGCAACTGCACCAGCATCAAATAAAAATTGATAATCTTGTGGGGGAATAACACCACCCACGATAACCATAATATCTTCTCGATCGTATTTTTTTAGTTCTTCAATTACTTTTGGGACTAATGTTTTATGGCCTGCAGCAAGCGAAGAAACACCAATAATGTGTACATCGTTTTCAATAGCTTGTTGAGTAGCTTCTTCTGGAGTTTGAAATAATGGACCGATATCCACATCAAAACCTACATCTGCATAACCAGTAGCTATGACCTTTGCCCCTCTATCATGACCATCTTGACCCATTTTTGCAATCATTATGCGAGGACGTCGTCCTTCTAATTCTGCAAATTTATTGGCAAGTTCTCTTGCTTTTTCAAATGATGGATCATTTTTTATCTCTTTGCTATACACGCCACTAAATGATTTAATTTGTGCTTTATGTCTTCCATACACTTTTTCTAAAGCATCACTAATTTCTCCTAAGGTAGCTCTTTCACGAGCAGCATTAATTGCTAAATCTAATAAATTTTTTTCACCTGATTGGGCAGATTTCGTTAATTTTAACAATGCACTTTTTACATTAACAGAATCCCGTGTCAATTTAATACTGTTTAATCGTTCAATTTGAGATAGGCGAACTTTCTGATTGTCTACATCTAAAATCTGAAGAGGATCTTCTTTTTCTAAACGATATTTATTTACTCCAACAATAATATCTTGATTGGAATCTATTCGTGCCTGTTTCCTCGCAGCAGCTTCTTCAATTCGTAATTTTGGAATACCAGCTTCAATTGCTTTTGTCATACCTCCTAACTCCTCTACTTCTTGAATCAATTCCCAAGCTTTATCAGCTATTTCTTCTGTCTTTTTTTCAATAAATTCACTTCCCGCCCAAGGATCTACAGTTTTGGTGATTTGGGTTTCTTTTTGAAGGTATATTTGAGTGTTTCTAGCAATTCTAGCTGAAAAATCGGTTGGTAAAGCAATAGCTTCGTCAAGCGCATTGGTATGTAAAGATTGGGTACCCCCAAATGCAGCAGCAGCAGCTTCAATACAAGTTCTAGCCACATTATTAAAAGGATCTTGTTCTGTCAAACTCCAACCACTTGTTTGACAATGCGTTCTTAAAGCTAAAGATTTTTTATTTTTTGGATTGAATTTATTGACCAATTTTGCCCAAAGTAATCGAGCTGCTCTCAATTTGGCAATTTCGGTAAAATGATCCATTCCAATTGCCCAGAAAAATGAAAGCCTAGGAGCAAAACTATCAATGTCCATACCTGCAGCGATTCCTGTTCTAATATATTCTAAACCATCAGCTAACGTATAAGCCAACTCAATTTCGCAAGTTGCACCAGCTTCTTGCATGTGGTATCCAGAAATAGAAATAGAATTAAATTTCGGCATGTTTTTAGAGGAATACTCAAAAATATCACTGATAATTCTCATGGAAGGAGTCGGTGGATAGATATAGGTATTTCTAACCATAAATTCCTTTAAAATATCATTTTGTATGGTTCCTGAAAGAGCTTCAGTAGGAATACCTTGTTCTTCAGCAGCAACTATGAAAAATGCCATAATTGGTAAAACTGCACCATTCATAGTCATGGAAACACTCATTTTATCCAATGGAATCTGATCGAATAATATTTTCATATCTTCAACACTATCAATAGCAACTCCTGCTTTTCCTACATCTCCTTCCACTCGTTTATGGTCACTATCATATCCTCTATGCGTTGCTAGATCAAAAGCTACAGAAAGCCCCTTTTGTCCTGCTTCTAGGTTTCTTCTATAAAAAGCATTACTATCTTCTGCTGTAGAAAAGCCAGCGTATTGTCGAATCGTCCAAGGTCTTCGAACATACATCGTTGAGTAAGGTCCCCTTAGATAAGGAGGAAATCCAGCAACAAAATTTTGATGTTTAAATTTTTTATATTTATTTTTTTGAACTGTTTCTGAATCTAAAAAATTAAGATGTTGTAAATTTTTTCTGTCCATGTTTATTTATTAAAATCTACATCATACAAATATTGATAATACGTATCGAAAGCTATCAACATACCAAAATGATTATCATTATAACAATCAAATACATTTAGCCTGTAATTTTCTGCAAAAATGGAGGGACTCATCGAATTACTTTCTATTAAAGAAGTCATAGTTTTCTTTACTTCTTTATTTTTAATATTCTGAACCAAACAAGTTATAAATTCTGAATGGTAGTTAATATTACTTTTTGGATTTTTGGTATCCCATAGATCAGGGTTTTCTTTGAGTAATTTTAATAGTTTAATCGTGTGTGGGCTAGCTACTTCTTTATAATCGAAGTTTCCTTGTGCTCCTCTATAAATATAATAACCTAGACTCTCTTTATAATTTAAATAATCATAACCAATGTGTAAATCCTTTACATAGGTGGCTATGTCTTGTCTAAAACTATAATAGGCTTCATGCGCTAAATCATAATCTATACCTTTACAATTAATTGTTTCTGGGCTATCTGCAAATTGATATTCAATCGGCTTTTTACAACTTAAAATAGTTATTGCAATTGCTAAAAGGATGCTATATTTTTTCATATAAAGTTATTCAGTCTGTATTCTTTCCTGTTCATTTTTTTCAGAAAGGCGCCTTTCTAATACTGGTTCAATAAGTGTTTTCCTTATGTTTTTTTTTATAAACGGAAAGAGTTCTAAATTGTCTTTCATTTTATCATTTGGGTTTTGATGTACATTAGTACCTAACAATTCTATTTCTCCACTATCAAACAAAAGCTGTTCTTTTAGTGCACTATCTTTAATCTTTTTTTGGATAGTGCCTTTTTTTAATTGAGAAAGAAATCCACCATTAGCTTCTATGTTTTTAAATAAAATTAAGGCTTTTTCAGAAAGTTGATCTGTTATAGTTTCTATATAATACGAACCTTTAGCAGGGTTATTTGAGGCTTCAAAATAACTTTCTTTTTTGAGTATTAAAAGTTGATTCCTAGCTATTCTTTCACCAAATTCATTGCTTTTATGAAAAATTGAATCGTATGCATTATTACACACCGTGTTAGCTCCTCCAATAATTGCACTCATGTTTTCGGTAGTAGTACGAAGCATATTAATATTGTAATCGTATATCGTTTTATTCCGATTAGAAGGAAACGTTATTATATGGCATTCTTTTGAAAAATTATATTCGCTAGCAAGTAATGCATATAATTTTCTAAGCGCTCTAATTTTAGCAATTTCAAAAAAATAATTAGATCCCAAACTAAGTTTAAATGTTATTGAAAATTTATTGTTTTTTGAAAATTGTCTATTTTGAAAATAATTTAAGTATTCGTTAACTTGAGATAAACAATATGCTAATTGTTGAACCATAGTAGCGCCACTGTTTTGAAATAAAGTGCCATCGATACTTATTATATTTTCTAAAGGATTTTGTGCTATTATTTTTCCTAAAGTGGAATGATCTTCTTTAAAGTTAGAAAACCAGTTTCCTGACTTAGCAAGATTTCCAATAATATCTATATTGTAATAGATACTTGTTATTTTATTGGAAAAAAAGTGTTTTAAATTTAAGATAAATGATTCAGATATAAATTTTAACTCAAAATAGATAACAGTATTTTTAAATGATATTTCATGAAAGACTTGCTCAATATTAAACTCCTTATTAGCTGTTAATACAACTGCTTCAGCTCCTCTTTTAATTGAGTCTAAAATGAGATAATTGGCGATTTTTTCATCATCAATAAATATTGATTGAGCAATATTCCAGTTCTTTGGGAATCCAGGTATTTCCTTAAATTCTACTTTAAAATCATCTTGATGATAAAATGGTTTAACATCAATTCCTTCCAAGTTTTTCCAGATAAGAGTTTCATTATAATCAGCTCCGTTTAAATCTACTTGAATTTTTTGTTTCCATTCTTTAGCAGAAACCTCATCAAATTCATCAAATAAATAATCACTCATTATTATTATTATTATTATCCTTTAAACTACTATTAATGTTGGGTTTAGTTTAAATTTTATTTTTTTTAGGACAGAAAAAAATTGAATTTCATCAAAGTTTATCGTTTATAAATATACAATCGCAAGATAATACTAACTGCCATAATATTTTTATATTAAGCCTTTTTTATAATATTTGCTTTAGGAAACATTTAAAGTAAAATTTATACTATTCATAATTGTTATAAATTAGTATCACATCTATACTAATTTATTTTTTTTAACTTAACATTGCAAAGAATCTTAAAACCAAATAAAATGAAAAAATTATTTTTTTTAGTATTAACAATATTATTAGTTGCTTGTAGTAGTGATGATGATAATACTTGTAACGTTTCAGATGCTTCTCTTGTAGGAACTTGGGTTGGTACTGATGATGATGATGATGGTTCGGGTCCTTATACTGTTACATTAGTATTTAATGATAATGGAACGGGTAGTCTTGATGATAGTGAAGATTTTTTTGAGTTTGATTACACATCAAACGATTCACAAATAACTTTGTCAATTTCAGGTATCGATTTAACTACCTTTAATTATGAATTTGATACTTGTGATCAAGTAAGTGTTTCTGATCCTGGTGATGAGGCAGATATAGTAGTTTTAACTCGGCAATAATAGTTGAATTAATATAAAGTATAAAAAGGTTATCGTTTTCGGTAACCTTTTTTAATACAATATATTGTCATCACAAAAATCGCAGAATTAAAATTGAACTTTATTTGTGACTCTGAATTAAATTTTAAACCTAATACAAAAAAAGCCATTTATTTAATCGCAGGTGGGTTTTTATACAAGACATTCAAATCATATTTTAACATATTTTCAGATGAATTAAAACAAATAAAATAATCATTTATTTTTTTTGTTTTTTATACTGTCTTCGTGCTCTATAATAAAAATATCTTCATCGTTTTTTTTTAGATAGTATTTTTCTCTTGCAAATTTTTCAATTTCATTGCTATCTTTCATTTTTTCAATAAATACTTTATCATTTTTAATTTCCTCTTGATATACTTTTTTGTTGTTTTCAAGTTTCTTAATGTCATCATTTAATTCTTGATGTATAAAAAAAGA
>Ga0208814_1000123_pt1 | contig 56241 bp, 42 predicted proteins | sample MalvirAntarct_55_FD_184253 | JGI IMG/M metagenome (GOLD analysis project Ga0208814, IMG submission 184253) | Marine viral communities from the Global Malaspina Expedition - Malaspina viral metaG Antarct_55 (SPAdes) (version 2) | ecosystem: Environmental > Aquatic > Marine > Oceanic | place... | reverse complement strand
ACTATATGTATTGGTTGGACAAGTTCAAGAATATTATCATTATCAAATAAAACAAAGCCCGGTTATTACTATCGTATTAAGGCCTGTGATGTAGGTGGATGTAGTAAATACAGTGCTACTGCTTTAGTTGGTAGCATAAGCAATGGTGGAGGTTCTCCAAGTAACGGTATTTTAGCTGATATATCAACCATTCCAGACTCAACCAACGGACAGGTATCACCAGAACAACGTGATTTAGTCGGTGAGATAAAAGGGGATAGTGGCGTTGATGGCGGCGCATTTTCCTATTCAGTGCCTTTGACTATTGCCCCAGGTCGTAAGGGCGTTCAACCTAGCTTATCACTAAACTACAGCAGCCAATCTGGTGAGGGAATTGCCGGCATGGGTTGGAGCCTATCAGCTAATTCTAGTATTTCCCGCTGTTCTAATATTTATGATTTAGATGGCTCAACGATTAATAGTACCTTTAGTTCAAGCGATAAAATTTGTTACAACGGTAGCCGCTTAGTGGCAGTGTCTGCAAATAATGGCGGCTCTGCAGGGCAATACGGCGCCTCTGGCACCTACTATCAAACCGAGCGTGATGGCTCCGTTATCGTGCAGCAATTAGGTGGCGGGCTAAATAGCAGTAGTGTTTACTTTGTTGCTTCTGAAGTGAATGGTACTCAACATTTATTGGGTCAATCAAGTAACAGTCGTATTGTCCCCGTAGGATTAAACCTTGCTTCTACTTGGCTGCAAGATACCACCCGAGATACTCACAGTAATGAAATTAGCTATCAATACGATGAAGCCTCTGCAGGCAATCGCTATCTTCTTGATATTTTCTATACCGGTCATAAAGGTGTTTTAGGTACACGAAATATTCACTTTGATTACAAAACAATACCTAGCTCTAAAAGTTATCAATGGGGAGGTTATAGTGTTCATGACAGGCAGTTGATGAGCATTTCAATGAACATTGAAGGGCAAGAGAAAGCAACGTGGTTATTAAATTATCAGGCGCCGACTACTTCTTTAAATGATGCAGCGATATTAGATAATTTACAGTATTGCGATACAGGCAATAACGATTGTTTAACAACCGAGTTTGGTTGGTTTTACCGTCAATATCAACACGGTTTGAAAAGTAGTCATGCGTTATCAAATATTACAAATAACTATACAGTAGGATTAAAAGTAAAGCAGGATGCTGATTATGATGGTGACGGTGTAGCTGATTTATCCGTCCCACTCGATGGTATTTATTTATCACGCACCGGAAATAAGATTACTTATAAAAACTTACCGGGGATTAGTAGTCGTCAGTGGGCTGGGGATTTGAATGGTGATGGCTTACCGACCTCTAATGAAGAAAGCAGTAATACTGTAACAGGTAATATTGATTATGATTTAGATGGTGCAGACGATTTTGTTTATACCAATAGTGCATCTAAGCTTGTTTTTACCAGTTTTAATGCTAATGGCAGCATTAAAAGTACCTATACTTCAAATATTAGCGCGACTTGTTATACCACTATTTATCGCGATATTGGTGATAAGTATTGTACAAGCCATGCTGTTGATATTAATGGTGATGGGCGTAAAGATATTTTACTGGCGACCAACAAGCAAACTGGCTCAGGTAATAATATTATCACCTACAAAGCCTATTTACGCAGCGATTCAGGTTCAGGTTTTGTCGAAAAAGGTACTTTCACTGCGCAAGCGAAAGAACCGCTCATTCCAATGGATGTTGATGGTGATGGTGTATTGGATTTGGCGCCAAGTCAATTCCACAAATCATTAAAATGGTACAAAGTTGGATTTAATTCAGTCTCAAATACGGTCTCATTTATTGAGAGAAATATCACTTTTAACATCAATGTCGATATTGTTCATAGGACAAGGCCGAGCCGTTGGGTAGACTTAAACGGTGACGGACTCAGCGATATTTTGACGTTGCATAAGGTGAACAGCACCGACACCTTTTATACCCGCTATATCATTTTCAATAAAGGCAATGGTTTATTTGAATCACCTCTAAATACAGGTATAAAAGAGCTTGCATTTAGTGGCGGCAACGGCAGTTTTGCTAAGGACCCAACTTATGGTGGTTCTGCTGGTTATGTACACGAGAATTTTATTCAATTTATTGATTATAATGGTGATGGCCGTCAAGACATCCTTTATCCTAATTATGCTCGCAAAAAATACCTGTATGAATGTTGGAATTGGACATCTAATGAGTCATGCCACGCCGTTGATGGCGGCAATGCACCTAAATTCTATGACCATGATGTGTGGTATTGGAATGTGTTGCTCACTAATCCTGATGGCAAATCTTTTACTGATGTCCAACTACCCGTTTATGGTGCGTTAGCTACGCTGTCGCCTATCGATTTAACGGGTGATGGCAGAGTTGATTTTATCTCAGGAATAGGGTTTGAGTCAGACGCCACAAAACGCACCTGGTTTTACGGCTCTAAACAAGGCGGTAAACCTCCTTCTTATCCTGTTGGGTTCACTTTGTTTGCGCATGTGGATACTCAAGATACTGTAATTAAGAGTATCAAAACGGGGATGGGTGAAAAATTACGGCTTGATTATACGCAACTTAAAAATCGTTACCCTCAGCCTGAGACGACCGAATATCCTTACGTAAATTTTACTAACACCATGCGAGTTGTTGCTACATTAAAAGAAGATAATGGTTTAAATGGGGTTAATAAAACGGAATACAGTTATAAAAATGCTCGATTCCATGTCGCGGGTCGAGGCTTTCAAGGTTTTAGTGACATTATTGAAACCAATACTGATGCTCAAAACCTACATACATTAACGACTCAAACCGTTTTTTCACAAACCTTCCCTTGGTCAGGGACCGTTATGAAAAAAACCGTTAAAGACGGTCAACAAAATACTCTTAATGAATACCGAGTTGACGAACTGTCCCCGAGCCAATCGGAATATACTGCAGTCGTTGGTCGTAGTTGGTGTTTCTATCCTAAAAAGACAACGAGCGAAACGAGATCTATCTATCCAAACACTATCGTGTCTACAGTGACAAACACACAAGTTAAAAATCGTTTCTGCCAAACCACTTCATCATCAACTAAAACAGTTGATAGCACCATTGAGCATAATAAAAGCAGTACACAGGATTATACCGATTTAGCCGGTTGGTCAGTGCCGACAATCTCAACCGCCAATCAATCGGTTATCTACAAAGCAGCTCACGGTAGTGTCGTGTTAAACCCTGCTAATACCGCAACAAGCCAAAAAACAACGCACACGTATGGCAGTAATGAACAAAGCGTCAAAGCATTGCTTAGCAGTCGTGTTGAAGGCACGGGTACATTACAAGGTGTCGCCACTACTACGGCCTATAGCAACTATGACCAGTACGGTAATGCAAACAAAGTGAGTGTGGGTGATAGATACAATCAGGTCGCTATGACTAATGATGGTTATTTTGCATATAAAACCTTTAATGCCCAGTGGCCGGGCGTTGCAGTAACAACCAATACCTACGACACGCTAACCGGTCAGGTGTTGACATCTGTTGATATGAATGGGGTGACGACAACCAATCAGGTTAACTTTATTGGCGCACCGCAAAGCTCATCTGTCACCAAAGGCAATATTGTTATTCAACCCACAAGTTATCTTTCTCTACAGTGGGAAACGGGTAACTATGCCTATAAGCAAACCATGCAAGCAGATGGTCAACCACAAGCCGTTACCTATTTCGATAGTCTTGGTCGTCCTGTAAAGCAGGTATCAGATGGTTTTGAAGGCGAAATCATTAGCGAAACCGCGTATGACGCAAGAGGCAATATTGTTAGTGAGACTAAGCCAACAGAAGATTACGGCACCCAAATTACGACACAATTTGAAGATTATGACGCATTAGGGCGCCCCGCTCGTAAGATTTACGATGATGGCATGGTCAGCTACCAATCAGAATATGATTATGCTGATGGCATTACGACGAATATTAGTGTTTCTGGCGGGTTAAATGCGTCGATGAGTCGCAGTTATAACAGCCTTGGTCAGCTATTAAGCACTACAGATGCAAAAGGTAATAAAAGTTACTTTGCCTATAATGCCGCAGGCTTACCTGTGTTAATCCAAGATGTGCTGGGCAGTAAAATTACCGCCCGCTATGATGATTTAGGCCGCAAGGCATGGTTTAACGACCCGAACATGGGAGTATGGAACTTTACTTATAATCAATATGGCGAGCTTATAACCCAAAAAGATGCGCGCAATATTACAACCACATTTAGCTATGACAAAGCCGGTCGTCAAACGAGTCAAACAGGTCAACAAATGCGAACCTGGGTGTATGATGCTGTCGTAGGTAACGGTAAGCTATACCAGGCTAAAGTCGATGGGCATATTCAAACTCATAGCTATGATACCGCTGGGCGCATTAAGCAAACACTTACGGCTATTGGTAGCTTAAGCTTCACTGAAAAATATGCCTATGACACGCAATTTGGCCGTATCAAAGCCATGCAGTATCCTAGCGGCGAGCATGTAGCCTATCGTTTTGACGACAATGGTTATTTAATCGAAGATTACCAACGTTTTACTGATGGTTCCGAGCAATCACTGCGCATAGTCGATGAGTACAGCGCCTTTGGCAGTATTAATCAACAAACGTTCAGTAACCATTATGTTCAACAGTTTAGCCGTAACTTAGCCGGTTCACTGACGAGTATCTGTACCAGTTCTTCTGGAGGGTGCAGTACTATCGGGGTGCAATACTTAAATTATGATTATGATGGAATGGGTAACTTAGCCTTTCAACACAACGTGATTACCCAGTTCAAAGAAAGCTACAACTATGACGAGCTCATGCGGGTTGATGACTCAACTAAAACGTACAAAGGTATCACCTATGCTGCGGTTAATTATGATTATGACGCCGCAGGTAATATCCTTGTTAAAGGCGATTACGGTAGTCAATATCTCTACGGTAGTGTAGGAAAAGGTGCTGGCGGTAATGCAGGCCCTAACGCCATTAGGCAGTTTATTCGTGGTGGTACAAAAACCTTCACCTATGACAATAACGGTAACAGGCTCACAGGTGATGGCGTAACGTTAACCTATAACGACCAAAACAAGCCGTTAACGGTAGACCGCAATAATGTAAAAAGTATATTCAGTTACGATGCCAATGGTAACCGCTATAAACAGGTTAAACAGCAAAGTGGTAGTGTGGTATCGACCACGTATTATGTGGGCAGTTTTGAGCGTGAAGTGACCCTTGGCAGTACGGTAGATAAAACCTACATTGGTGACCACACCATTAAGATGAAAGCCCATGTGGGCAGCTTGGGGAATCAATCACCGTTTCAGCATGTACTGCGCGACCACTTAGGCAGTGTTGATACCTTGATGGATGCCAGAACCGGTGCCGTATTACAGCACCGTGGTTATGATGTGTTTGGTCGTCCAAGAGACATCGCATCTGGTAATGCGTTATTAACTAGCTGGCAAGGCGTAACCAAAGGCTACACCGACCATGAGCATTTGAACGAGCAAGAGCTTATTCACATGAACGGGCGGATTTACGATTTTAACGTCGGGCGTTTTTTAAGTGTTGACCCGTTTTTGCAGTTCCCAGAGAATAGCCAGAGCGCTAACCCTTACTCGTATATTTTGAATAACCCGATGAGTGGGGTTGACCCGACGGGGTATAGTGCTGAAAATAAGGATGAAGTTGATCCAGAACCAGACGAAAAGGGAAAAGAACCAATTGTTTCCTGTTCGTCGTCAGCCTCAAAAGCTCAGTGTCGTGCTGATAATAATAGAAAAAGTAAAAATGATGCTATTAACAATTACATGTCAAAAGTGTTAAATGGGCAGAGTAATGAAAGCAAAGGAAATAGTAGTACCAATGAGAATCCTAATGGCACCTTTTACTTTGGTGGTGCTGGTCTCAACGGTGATTATATTTCAGGTATGAAGGATGCGCTTGAAGAAGTGGGGATAAGTGGAGTTACAACCATTGGCCCAGAAGGACTAAGTGGTGGTGCTATTGTCGATGCCGCAATAGGCTATCTCGCCCTAAATGAGAAAATGGTGGGCTTTCCTCATAGTCTTGGGCTTCCAGATAGCGGTAGTGAGCAATTTAATATGATTGGATATTCCTTTGGCTCTCTACTAGCAGCGCAATATGCAGCCAAATATGCTGATGCTGGTTTCAAAGTAGATAACTTGGTCTTGGTGGGCTCACCGATAAGCAAGAAATTCCTTACCGAATTACAAGGTCATAAGAATATTAGAAACGTAATAGTCAAAGACCTAACTAGCCACGGTGACCCAATAAGAGCAGGAATGAGTGTTGGCAATCCAATAAAAGCTTATAACCTAATAACTACTCTAGGCTCTCAAGATGAACAAAGGAATGGGAGTGGTCATTTCTATTATCGCTGCACGAACTGTGGAGCAACAGGGCAACAACGAAGAAAGCAGTTAGCACAAGAGTTATATGATGGAGGCTTAAGATAATGGACGTAAGGAAGATAATATCAACAGGGCTCTATCTAATCTCAATTTTATTGCTGACTGCAATATCCATCCGATTCCTTTGGATTAATTGGGAATACTTGGCTGAGGGTGAAAACACTGGAGCTTTCTCAAATTTAAGCCATTTAATGAATGCGCTGCTTACAATCCCGTTATGGGTTACAGCTAAGATATTAAACAACACACCACTAGCGAACAAAGTGTACTGGACATTATTAACCATACTTTCTCTAGTAATATTAATTATTCCATCAAGCGGCTAATACAAAACTGTTGGCCGGATCCCTGCGGGATCCGGCTCTTACTTTAGCAACCATCATCACGATTACATCACTAGCAATTCCCACCCGATTTCACCGCGTAAAGAAAACCTTCGTTTATAAACCGTTGCCATCATCATGGCTAATCATGGTCAAAACAGCCGATAATCTGTAAAGAAACTTGTAAAGTTATCAATGTTCACACCAACTTCAGCATTACTAGCAATCTTCATCATCAATGTCGACCGTGTAAAACATTCCCATTTTAGGCTGTAATCTCGAAAGTTATGAAGAGCAGAATGAGTAACATCAGCAGCTGAGAATATTACCGAATACCCGCCCAAACACCGAAAACTCGAAAGTTATCAATACTCGCAAATATAAAGATGTTCGAGAACGTGAACGTGAATATCTAACGTCATCATAAATTGAACGCATCAGCAAGACAGCCAAGTCCATTATTTATCTTAGCTATAGCTCAATGGATAAAACCAATTTGAATTAACAATTTTTCATTTCAATCATATAGTCAATCTTAGTCAGCAATTGCAGGCTTCGAAGGCGAAAATTTCTGCAAGTAAATGAATTTAAACGACTATTTTAACTATTTGATTCGAGAGTCTGGGTTCCTCTTTATTACAAGCAAGCTATCCCTCTTCAAGATACAAGAGCAATACGATAAAGTACCATCATGAATTACAGATTAGCTGTGGGTGTCACGGTTGATAAGCCCATCAAATTACAATTCACCTTATACTTAATTGATATCAAGGTTCTCTGTTGTATTGAATTTCTTAGATGACCATAAATCACTAATTTATCAATAATATTTGAGTCATATCGATAAAAATTGATGAGTTGATCACATCGATCGTAACCCTCGCTAAAGCCATGAAAACGAGTTATGTTATTTGTTCAAGAAATGGGTGGCTTCGTTTTTCATTTTCGTTTTTCATTTAACTATCAAAAAGCACCAGGAGTGATTCAGCTTAAGCGTGATATTGTAAATAAATTCAACGGAAGATATAACGGTTTCTACGAAAGTCAGAAGCAAGTGCTACCGTACAATATTAATCCATGGTCGTTGTATCCACGTCATTAAGGGTTCTGATGTGAACGTTATTGAATTATTAAAGTTATATTTAGCTCGTAGCTATACGAAAAAATTAAGATCTTGGGGGCGAGGGACTATTTTTTTGTACGAATGGATTTAATCTTATCTTTATCCGCTATTTTGTCTCCAATAGCTATATTATTTTCGATTCTAGCTTTGTCCGATATCGCTTATGTAGTTATATTTCTCCCACTATTGGGATGGTGTGCAGATTTATTTTTGACTCGAAAATTTTCAATATATGATGATATAGAGAAAGTAAAATTATCTAAAGGAAAAATAATTAACCTTTCGATGTTTATTGCTTCGGTGATTGGTATCATTATAAGTTGTCAACTAGTTATATTTTTCACCCCCTAAATTAAGTTGTGGTTTGTTATAAATTGACAGCTTATTCCCGAATTCAGATAATAACCACGACTATGACGCCGCAGGTAATATCCTTGTTAAAGGCGATTACGGCAGTCAATATCGCTACGGTAGTGTAGGAAAAGGTGCTGGCGGTAATGCAGGCCCTAACGCCATTAGGCAGTTTATTCGTGGTGGTACAAAAACCTTCACCTATGACAATAACGGTAACAGGCTCACAGGTGATGGAGTAACGTTAACCTATAACGACCAAAACAAGCCGTTAACGGTAGACCGCAATAATGTAAAAAGCATATTCAGTTACGATGCGAATGGTAACCGCTATAAACAGGTTAAACAGCAAAACGGTAGTGTGGTATCGACCACGTATTATGTGGGCAGTTTTGAGCGTGAAGTGACCCTTGGCAGTACGGTAGATAAAACCTACATTGGTGACCACACCATTAAGATGAAAGCCCATGTGGGCAGCTTAGGCAATCAATCACCGTTCCAGCATGTACTGCGCGACCACTTAGGCAGTGTCGATACCTTGATGGATGCTAAAACCGGAGCAGTATTACAGCACCGTGGTTATGATGTATTTGGTCGTCCAAGAGACATTGCAGCAGGTAATAACCTGTTAACTAGCTGGCAAGGCGTCATCAAAGGCTTACACTGACCAAATCGATGAGTACAGCGCCTTTGGCAGTATTAATCAACAAACGTTCAGTAATAATTATGTTCAACAGTTTAGCCATAATTTAGCCGGTTCACCGATGAGTATCTGTACCAGCTCTTCTGCCGGTTTAGTACTATCGGGGGGCAATATTTAAATTATTATTCCTATCAAACGGAAGTTGCAAGATTATGAAGGGTATGTCGTTGGTGGCATATTAGGCGGTGCGTTCGCGGCTGAAGGTACTACTGCAACACGAACTTGGTTATCTGTACTTAATAATGCAAAAAGTGCGCGGCAATGGTGTAGTGCTTTAGGTATGCAATTTGTTCAAGTTTTACATCTGGTAATGGGGGGATCGTTTGAAGTACCTACTCGTGGTGTGCAAATTTTCGACACCGGGAAGCTGTTTATAAAGTAAGGGAAAGTAATATTGCCGAAGGTTTAGGAAAGAGCAGATTTAAGAGAGCCCGATAATGAATCTAGAATATGATGAGCTTACTTTATGGGAAGACGCAATACGCTTAGTGAGTGAGACGAAGTATGATCAAGCTATTTATTTATATAAAAGTATGGCTAAAAAAGGTGTTTATGAGGCATTGGTTGAAATAGGGAGGTTGTATGAAATGCCATCATCTCAAAATTTTGAAAAAGCGGCTGGATATTATCAAAAAGCGATTGATTTTAGTGATGATGTTTATGCCTACACCGCTCTCGGAAGACTTTACTTTTTCGGTGTTGGTGTGCCACAAGACTATATAAAATCGAAGCAATTATACCTTAAAGCTTCCGACAGGGAAGGATTAGTGGCTTCATTAATGTTGGCACGTATTTACCGTTACGGACATGGTGTCCAGACTGATGTTTCTATAGCAAAAGCTTATTATGAAAAATCTATTATGTTAGGTAGTTATGTGGCTATGAAGGAAAGTGGTTGGCTCGATATTTTATGTGGAAATATCATAAAAGGAATTGCGAAAGTACTAAAGGGGAGTTGGAAGATATTTTTAGGCGTACGGAAAGATATAGGCCATTATGGTGTCATTGTAAGTGAATCTGTGAAAAATCAATAAAAAGCAAATAACAGAGTTTAGGACCCTATAACAGATTCTGTATAGCTACCTAATTTATATAATCTGAAATTCGTTCTTCAAGTTCAATAATAAAACCATTCAATATTGGTTTTCAGTTTCTAATCTGCATTGTCCATTCCTTCGACGCTTACCTGATAGTGCGTTCAAACAAACTATCGATATGTTCTAGAAGTGATTGAAAGTTTTCTATTTCACCATTGCAAATGAAATCAATTGGTTTTATGCCATTGAAGCATTTGTTATTATTGGCCATATTCATGAAGCCATATACATTTTCAGGGTTAGTGAATGTTGTACGTAGACTAGCGTGAATATTCAAAATATAACTAACCCTTTTAATTTGTTCTCGGTTAAAACTCACTTTTTCAAAATCAAGAGACTTATAGTTTTCAGGTAGGTTTAGTACTGCCTGAACTTGTAGCTGAGTGCATTTCCATTTATCTAAAATTGTCAAAGCAGTTCTCATACCAATCCTAACAATTTTGGGTTCATAACAATCGATTTCTTGCATATTGGATTCCACCATGATCTATTTAGAGGCTAAGAAAACTTGATCATTGCTTTTCATTGTCTCGATTTAGTTGTTCATCTATTTTAGGCTGTAAATCCTTCAATGATTAATGTGGTCGATTCATCCTCATTTGTGAATCATCCATTGAGCCAAACCTAAGAGCATCTTCGAAGATAGTGGTTCAATGGCCAATGTAAAGCAAAAAAGCAAAGATATTTCGTTCTTATAATGGTTGAGATTTATTACGGTCACTATAAAGAGGTCTTAAATGTAAGACAAAAGTCTTTTTCAGAAATCAGTGTTGGTAAGCTGTTATGTGAAGTGGTCCAATTAGCCTTATGCATTAAATGTTTTGTGAGAATATATGGTAAAAGGTAACTCTAATTTTGGCATACTGAATAGTTAGTGCTTCTAATGTATGTCCAATAAAAATAAGTTAACGTTTTACTGCTTTTTGAGTAGAGGTAAATATGTTTACTGAATAATTATTCAGAATGTACTTTTGTCATTACAATTAAGAACATTAACGAAATGGACTATTATTCGTTATTATCTGTAGTTTGGCTTTTATTTACGGCCCAGAGTCATCAGGTAAAACCACATTAACTCTTGAAGTGATTGCCGCAGCGCAACGCGAAGGTAAAACCTGTGCGTTTATTGATGCTGAACATGCTCTTGACCCAATTTATGCCAAAAAGTTAGGCGTAGATATTGATAACTTACTTTGCTCACAGCCAGATACAGGCGAACAAGCACTAGAAATTTGTGATGCGTTAACGCGTTCAGGTGCGGTAGACGTAATCGTTGTCGATTCTGTTGCGGCATTAACACCAAAAGCAGAAATTGAAGGTGAAATTGGTGATTCGCATATGGGCCTTGCTGCGCGTATGATGAGCCAAGCGATGCGCAAACTTGCTGGTAACCTTAAGCAATCAAACACACTGCTTATTTTTATTAACCAAATTCGTATGAAAATTGGTGTAATGTTTGGTAGCCCAGAAACGACCACAGGTGGTAATGCACTTAAATTCTACGCATCTGTTCGTTTAGATATTCGTCGTACCGGTGCGATTAAAGATGGCGATGAAGTCATCGGTAATGAAACTCGCGTTAAAGTGGTTAAAAATAAGATTGCAGCTCCATTTAAGCAAGCTGAATTCCAGATCCTTTATGGACAAGGTATTAACCGTACCGGCGAACTAGTTGACTTAGGTGTTGCACACAAGCTGGTTGATAAAGCCGGTGCTTGGTACAGCTACAAAGGCGAAAAAATTGGTCAAGGCCGTGCCAATGCTGGTAAATTTTTGACTGAAAATCCAGCTATTGCCGATGAAATTAATACCACTCTTCGTGGCATGTTATTGAATGGTGGGGCTAACTCATCAGACTCAACCACTGAAAGTGATGAGAATATTGACCTTGAAACAGGTGAAGTATTCTAAATTAGCCGGTCATATTTATCGCGGTAGCGCTTCTGCGCGCCGCGAAAATTGCCGCCATAAAGTCGCCTCATTACACGCACTCACCATCTTTACACTCACCATATTTTAAAAGTCATCCAGTCTAAATGTTGCAGATAATGGCAAACTCAGCGCCTTTTAAGTGACACTTGTTATGCACAATGGCTAAGCATGCCAGCTATAGTCAACACCGCTTTAAGCAAACAAAATATCTAATGCCTTTAACACCCTTGGTAAGCATTTATTTGTGTTTGCTAATGTTAAGGTGATTGAATCATTTTTAAGTAAAGTTGGGTACATTGAGAAATGTACGGCGACAAGTTGCTCTATCAAATGTCGGTTAGGCTAAATAGCATCCTTTTTAATCACATCCTTTTTAATAACATCCTTTTTAATAACATCCTTTTTAATCACATTATTTCTTATCACATCACGATTGTGCTGATGACCAGACTCGCCAAAATGTTAACTATCTTGGTTTCTTATGCGTTTGATTTGGTTGCTTATCAGATTGATTAGTCAAATTATGTCCTAGTCATGATCAACGAGCTTATTTATAGACAAGCTAGAAATGCATATTCCGCTTAAATAATCAGTGAATTGAGTTCGCTATCTCCGTCGTTATCGGGCCAGTAGATCGTTATTCTATCGATTTTGTCGAGATTATAATCAACTGACTCAACTCGCTTCTTTCGACAAATTCAGTATATAATGCCTACATTTACTAGCTTGCATATCAAGCTCGTTACTTTTGTATTTTCTCTATTCAGGGCCATTTCATGTTTCAGACTACAGCAGAGTTAAGAAGTGCATTTTTAAAGTACTTTGAAGATAACGGACATCAGGTTGTTGATAGCAGCTCGCTCGTTCCCACTAACGACCCAACACTGTTATTTACCAATGCGGGTATGAATCAGTTTAAAGATGTGTTCCTCGGTATGGATAAGCGTAACTATAGCCGAGCAACAACATCACAACGTTGCGTTCGTGCTGGTGGTAAACATAACGATTTAGACAATGTGGGTTATACCGCTCGTCACCACACTTTTTTTGAAATGTTGGGTAATTTCAGTTTTGGCGATTATTTTAAAGAAGATGCGATTCGTTTTGCGTGGACCTTTTTAACTGAAACCCTCAAGCTGCCAAAAGATCGCTTATGTGTCACCATTTATGAAACAGATGACGAAGCCTATGAGCTCTGGACGCAAAAAATTGGTGTTGCACCTGAAAATATGATCCGTATTGGTGATAATAAAGGTGGCGCGTTTGCGTCTGATAACTTCTGGCAGATGGGTGATACCGGACCTTGTGGCCCATGTAGCGAAATTTTCTATGATCATGGCGATCATATCTGGGGTGGTCGTCCTGGTACGCCTGAAGAAGACGGCGATCGCTTTATTGAAATCTGGAATATTGTATTTATGCAATATAACCGTCAAGCCGACGGTGAAATGTTGCCATTACCTAAACCTTCGGTTGATACAGGTATGGGCATTGAGCGTATTGCAGCAATTATGCAAGGTGTGCATTCAAACTACGAAATCGATATCTTTAAACAACTCATCGCAAAAACGGCTGAAATTATTGGTGTATCTGATTTAGAAAATAAATCATTACGGGTTATTGCTGATCATATACGTTCTTGTGCATTTTTAATTGCCGATGGTGTTATGCCATCAAACGAAGGCCGTGGTTATGTATTGCGTCGTATTATTCGTCGCGCAGTTCGTCACGGTAATAAGCTTGGTGCTACCGATGCATTTTTCTATAAGTTAGTCCCAACACTCATTAGCGTTATGGGTGATGCAGCGAATGGTTTAAAACAAACACAAGCCATTGTTGAAAAAGCCTTAAAAGCAGAAGAAGAGCAGTTTGCTCGTACACTTGAGCGTGGCTTAGTGATTTTGGATGGTGCGCTAAATACGCTACAAGGTAATACTTTAGATGGTGAAACGGTATTTAAACTGTATGACACTTATGGTTTTCCAGTTGATTTAACCGCTGATGTTTGTCGTGAACGTGATATTAATGTTGATGAAGCAGGCTTTGAAGTCGCAATGGCGGAGCAAAGAAGTCGCGCACAAGCCGCAGGTAACTTTGGCGCAGATTATAATAGCCAATTAATTATCGACGCAGAAACCGCATTCAGTGGTTATACCGAGTTAACTGGTCAGCCTAATGTGATTGGTTTATATGTTGACGGTAAAGCGGTTGATACTGTGGTTGCCGGTCAAGATGCCGTTGTTGTGCTAGATAATACGCCATTCTATGCAGAGTCAGGTGGACAGGTGGGCGATAAAGGTCAACTGACAGCTGAAGGTTTACTGTTTATTGTTAACGACACGCAAAAGTTTGGCCCTGCTATTGGTCATGAAGGTCAATTAAGCCAAGGCAAATTAGTTATTGGTCAGCAGTTAATTGCGCAAGTGGATAAAAATTTACGTCATCGTACTCAGTTAAATCATTCCGTCACTCACTTACTGCATGCTGCATTACGTCAAGTGTTAGGCTCACATGTGTCTCAGAAGGGCTCATTAGTTAACCCTGAGCGCTTACGTTTTGACTTTGCTCATTTTGAAGCGGTTAAAGCTTCAGAGTTAAAAGCGGTAGAAGATCTAGTCAATACTCAAATTCGCCGTAACCATGAACTTTGCACCACTGAAATGGCCATTGACGAAGCCAAAGAAAAAGGCGCCATGGCATTATTTGGTGAGAAATACGATGACCAAGTCCGCGTGGTGACTATGGGGGATTTCTCTATCGAGCTATGTGGTGGTACTCATGTTGGCCGTACTGGTGATATTGGGTTATTTAAAATCACTTCTGAGGGGGGTATTGCTGCCGGTGTGCGTCGTATTGAGGCTGTCACAGGTATCGCAGCAATGGCTTATATTGCCGATCAACAAGCAGTATTAGATGAAGCTGCGCAATTACTTAAATCAGACAGTGCTTCAGTTGTGGCTAAGTTAAAAGCCCAGTTAGATAAAGTGAAGCAATTAGAAAAAGATTTGTCGCAGTTAAAAGATAAGTTAGCTGCAGCAGCCAGTGCCGATATGGCGGGTGATGCAGTCGACATCAATGGGGTTAAGTTGTTAGTTAAGCAGCTTGATGGCATTGATCCTGGTTCACTTCGTGGTTTACAAGATGAGCTGAAACAAAAGCTTAAATCTGCGATTATTGTCTTAGGTACGTCTAAAGACGGTAAAGTTAACTTAATTGCTGGTGTCAGCAATGATTTAACTAAAAAAGTTAAAGCGGGTGAGTTAGTGGCAATGGTCGCACAGCAGGTTGGCGGTAAGGGCGGCGGACGCCCAGATATGGCTCAAGCGGGTGGTACTCAGCCTGAGAATTTAGCCGCTGCATTAGCCTTGGTTGCACCTTGGGTAAACGAACGTTTAAGCTAATTAAATCTGTAAATTAACGATTTATCGGCAATTGAGTCATAAAGTCTACTATATGCAGCTTTATGACTTGAGTGCTATCAGTAGATTTGGCATAGTGAACTAACTTGCTAACAGTAAAAGCGTTTAAAAGGATTACCAGTGTCAGACAATGCTTTTTTTTGTGCTCAAGTGTAGTACTCTGATTTGGTATTTGTTTTTCCATTGCTAGCGTTTTTGTTATTGGTTTGCCGTATTGGATTGTTTAACCAGCGAGTCGTACCGTGAATGTGATTAATTGGCGGTTAACCTCGTTTCAAAAGATGAAAATCATCAAGTTTTATGATTTCTTAAGAGAATATGCTTTATAAACCGACGTATTCAGAAATTGATACTATGATTTTATGTAAAGCAGACCTTATAATGAGCGCATATTACGGATAAAGCGTGTTATGCAGATTGAACTTAAAGGAGCAGTCGAATGCTAATTTTGACTCGTCGTGTAGGCGAAACATTAATGATCGGTGACGAAGTCACAGTTACTGTGTTAGGTGTTAAAGGTAACCAGGTACGTATCGGTGTCAATGCACCTAAAGAAGTCTCTGTTCATCGTGAAGAGATCTATCAACGTATTCAGTCTGAGAAGTCAGGTACCCCTTCTGAAGGTGGTAATTACTAAGTTCGAGCATATTTGATCGATATCAAAAAAGTCAGCATTTGCTGACTTTTTTGTTTTCTGCATGTGAGATATTTCTGGCGGTTAAACAGGGCGGTTAAGTTTATATCCAGTATGGTTAGTCAAAGCGCTGCATATTATTTAAGTTAAGGCTTACTCGCATCTGTGTACCACAGCAGAGTGATTATATTGATAATAGATAGCACATTCATCGATACACGGGCGAAGACTAAATACAGGAGCGCTCAGGCGTGTTAGTTGCCCTTTCTTCAACGACGAGCCCAATCCGTTATCGTAGTGATCCAATAGCAGGATGCCTATTCTATGTTGCAAAGCAAAATGCTTTGTCTCTTGGCTTACCCTCCAGACGAGGTTGAAGTATTCGCTCTACGCGAGTGATATTAAAAACGGCCTCCATGGCTTTGATTAAGACCTTGTTAAAGTATTTTACTGACACTCTAATATGAGCATTGGAAATCGCTTGGTTTTATTTTGTTGAGTCAGCATTAATCTATCTCAAAGGTTTTACCCTCGTTGATCTGGCATTAAGTGGTCAATTATCGTTCAGATTATCAACTACATAAAAAATACTTAAACCGTTCATGTTAATCATTATGGTCACATTAATTATGACAAATGGCCTGGCGAAATTTTAATCTTCAAAACCTCGTCTAAGTTAGTTAATTGATATGCTAATGATGTCGTTTGTAAAAAAAGTTTTTTATCGCTAAATTTCTAACAGACTTAACAGCGAGATAATGAGATGAAGGAAGATTATTTAAATCAATTTTCACTGAAAAGAACACTGTTTTTGTGACTATTTGAGTCTATTATCCCCAATGTGCTTAAAAACACTCCAAATGAAGTTAGGTTTCCTAAAAAGGGTTTGACTTATTTTCATCAAACAGTAATATGTGCGCCAAGAAACGGAGAGGTGGCCGAGTGGCCGAAGGCGCTCCCCTGCTAAGGGAGTATGGGCTTTAAATCCCATCGAGGGTTCGAATCCCTCCTTCTCCGCCATTTCTTACAATAGATATACGATGCGGATGTAGCTCAGCTGGATAGAGTACCTGGCTACGAACCAGGCGGTCGGAGGTTCGACTCCTCCCATCCGCACCATTATCTATTATAGTGTTAAACATGAATGCGCGTGTAGCTCAGCTGGATAGAGTACCTGGCTACGAACCAGGCGGTCGGAGGTTCGACTCCTCCCACGCGCACCATTCATGTTTCACTAAAACCCAATTTATGCGCGTGTAGCTCAGCTGGATAGAGTACCTGGCTACGAACCAGGCGGTCGGAGGTTCGACTCCTCCCACGCGCACCATATATTGCGGAGAGGTGGCCGAGTGGCCGAAGGCGCTCCCCTGCTAAGGGAGTATGGGCTTTAAATCCCATCGAGGGTTCGAATCCCTCCTTCTCCGCCATTCATTAAGTATAGTTAGCAGTTTAATGCTAACTACAGCGATACTGATGAATGGCATGTTGTAACGATTTTGCGCGTGTAGCTCAGCTGGATAGAGTACCTGGCTACGAACCAGGCGGTCGGAGGTTCGACTCCTCCCACGCGCACCATAATAAAAAAGCCCTGCATTATTGCAGGGCTTTTTTTATGGTTCATTTTTAGACTATTTTCTTATCCACGCCTAAGCCCTTTATCAACAAAAGCTGATATTTACATCTTTATTCACTTATCTCCCAAGTCGTGATTTGTTATTCATTTTATCAAGCTGTTAAATCAATAAAATATGACTCATATCGTTGTTCTTATCATGGTTTTACTAATTTAAAGCTTATTAAGCGAAATTTATTGATGATTTAATAAATTATGCCTGTATTTATTGAGATTTATTGATCCAACCTCATCTAATATCACTAATTTGGTAAGACCAATTTACAAAAAGATAGCATTGTGGCGCTAATTTGTTTATATTTTGTGACGGTTTTTTGGGTTTTAATCTCAGTTTGCTGTTTTACCATGAAAATACAACTTCATTGAATACGCGTTCAATATGAATATTTATGCTTTGTTGAATAGTTGATGCGCTTTATGTAATCGTTAACGATGTTCCTGTCTTGGTGCAGGTTTGTGATATTGCACCGCGATCGCGCATTAGCGCACGATACATAATAGCCAGCGCGATAGTTTGATGTTTAATAGAAAAAGTGAGGACACATGACATCGATATCAGAGCAGTTATCTGATGCACTTGGCATTATGGTAATGGGCATGGGCTTAGTATTTATTTTTTTGAGTATCTTAATCATTGGTATTGGCATTGTTGCCAAGCTTTTTCCTGCACCTATCGAGGAGCCTGTCACTGGGCCAGCAACGACAGGTTGTGCAAAAACCGTTGGGATAGATCCTAAGTTGGTTGCCGCTATCACTTCTGCGATACATCAATACCGCGCAAAATAATTTTGGAGTCATTATGATCAAGCCGTTAGCATTAACCGATGTTGTCCTGCGTGACGCACACCAATCAATACTCGCAACACGTTTACGTATTGACGATATGTTACCTATTGCACCACTGTTAGACAAAATAGGCTTTTGGTCTCTTGAGTCATGGGGAGGGGCCACATTTGACTCTTGTATTCGCTATTTAGGTGAAGACCCTTGGGATCGCATTCGTGAACTCAAAAAAGCCATGCCTAATACCCCGCAGCAAATGTTGCTTCGAGGCCAAAATTTATTAGGTTATCGTCATTATGCCGATGATGTTGTTACGCGTTTTGTCGAACGAGCGCATGCCAATGGTGTCGATGTATTTCGTATTTTTGATGCGATGAACGACGTGCGTAATCTTGAAACCGCGGTTAAAGCGGTTAAAAATGTTGGCGGTCATGCTCAAGGAACAATTTCTTTCACTACTAGCCCAGTTCATTCTGTTGATACTTGGGTCGATATGGCAAAGCGTTTAGAAGATATGGGCGCTGATTCATTATGCATTAAAGACATGGCTGGTTTACTTAAACCGATGCAAGCTTACGATCTGATCAGCCGTTTAAAATCGCAAACCGACCTAATGGTGTCGATGCATTGTCATGCAACAACGGGCCTGAGCACGGCTACATATCAAAAAGCCATTGAAGCGGGTGTTGATGTGCTCGATACCGCTATCTCTTCAATGAGCCAGACTTACGGCCACAGCGCCACAGAAACCTTAGTGGCTATGGTTGAAGATACTGACAGAGCAACCGGTTACGATATGGTGTTGCTAGAAGAGATTGCCGCTTACTTTCGTGAGGTGCGTAAAAAGTATGTGCGTTTCGAAGGTGCATTAAAAGGTATCGACTCACGTATTTTACGCGCTCAAGTGCCTGGTGGCATGTTAACCAACATGGAAAATCAATTAAAAGAGCAGGGTGCTGCTGATAAAATGGATGCTGTGCTTGAGGAGATCCCGCGGGTGCGTGAAGACTTAGGATTTCTTCCATTAGTCACCCCAACATCACAAATTGTTGGTTCGCAATCGGTGATTAACGTATTAATGGGCGAGCGTTATAAGTCCATGACCAAAGAAACCGAAGGCGTGCTAAAAGGCGAATACGGTGCGACGCCAGCGCCGGTTAATGCTGAGCTTCAGGCTAGAGTGTTAAAAGGCGAGCAGCCTATTACTTGTCGGCCGGCAGATTTGATTGCACCCGAACTCGACAAACTACGTACTGAGTTAGCTGAAATATCTGCAGATCAAGGTATCTCGTTAGCTGCAGAAGTTGACGATGATGTAATGACTTACGCCTTGTTCAATCAAATTGGTCTGCAATTTCTTAAAAATCGCGGTAATCCGGATGCATTTGAACCTATACCAAGCGCCGACGATCTTAACGTTAAAGTCGATAGCGGCCCTGCAACGTATCGCGTCAATGTAGAAGGTCAGCATTTTGTCGTCGAAGTCAGCGAAGGAGGGGAAATAAGTCACATTGCGCCAGCTTCCGCTTCAGCCGCGCCAGCAGTTGCAACGCCAACTCAAATTGCCTCACCGCCTGCAGGCGAGGTTAAGTGCACTATGGCTGCGCCATTATCGGGTAATATTTTTAAAGTGCTAGTGAGCAATGGTCAAGCGGTAACAAGCGGTGAAGTGATCATCATCCTTGAAGCAATGAAAATGGAAACTGAAATTCGCGCTCAACAAGATGGTGTTGTCACTCAGTTAGTAGTTAAACAAGGTGACAGCGTAACCGTAGGTTCAGCATTGTTATCATTAGCATAAGAGGTCGAGATGGAAGGATTATTGGCCTTTTGGGCAGAAACGGGTATCGCTAACTTTACTGGTGGCCAACTGCTAATGATGGCTGTTGGTTGTTTGTTATTATTTTTAGCAATAATGAAAGGTTTTGAACCGTTATTATTATTACCCATTGGATTTGGGGCAATATTAGCCAACATTCCTAATGCCGGCTTTACTGATGAAGGTGGTTTATTATTTTATGCTTATCATGTTGGGATCGAGACTGGGGTGTTCCCGTTACTCATCTTCATGGGTGTCGGTGCATTAACTGATTTCGGCGCACTAATTGCTAACCCTAAAACGCTACTACTGGGTGCGGCTGCACAATTTGGTATTTTTGCCACCTTGCTCGGTGCTATTGCCTTAAATTGGGTGCCTGGGTTTGAGTTTAGTATGCAAGATGCTGCAGCCATTGCGATTATTGGTGGTGCAGACGGTCCAACAGCGATTTTCTTAGCCTCTAAACTCGCGCCAGAATTGTTAGGGGCAATTGCTGTTGCTGCATATTCATATATGGCACTCGTGCCGCTTATTCAGCCGCCAATTATGAAACTGCTCACGACCAAAGCCGAGCGTGAAATCAAAATGGAGCAATTGCGTGAGGTCAGTAAGAAAGAGAAAATTATTTTCCCACTGATGGTGCTTGGTTTAACCATTTTGTTTTTACCCGCGGCAACGCCCTTAATCGGCATGTTCTGTTTGGGTAATTTAATGCGCGAATCTGGCGTGGTTGATCGTTTATCAAAGACAGCTCAGAACGAGTTAATCAATATAGTGACGATCTTTTTAGGTCTAGCCGTTGGGTCTAAGTTATCTGCGGATCAATTTCTACGTATCGAAACGTTAGGTATTTTAATCCTGGGGGCGGTTGCGTTCAGTATTGGTACTGCTTCTGGTGTATTGATGGCTAAATTAATGAGTAAGCTTTCTGGTGGAAAAATTAATCCACTTATTGGTGCCGCTGGGGTTTCTGCTGTGCCAATGGCTGCCCGTGTGGTTAATAAAGTTGGTTTAGAGGCTAACAACCAAAACTTCTTGCTGATGCACGCGATGGGACCTAACGTTGCCGGTGTTTTGGGCAGTGCTGTCGCTGCTGGTGTGTTATTGGCTGTTTTGGGCTAAAGCGTCTATTTTCTGCTTAAGCAGACTCATCAATATGCAGCCTAAATCTTAATGACTTTGGGCTGTCTACTGAGTTGATTTGATTCGTCTGTTTACTGTTGATTATTATGGGGATGGTGGGATTAAAATGGTCTAATTTTGCTTAGCTGTTTTAATCTTTAAAGCGGTTACTGTGGTATTTAGTCTTACGAAGAGAGATTTGTCTTTGCAATTAATAGCAATAAGCCAGCACGATAAAGTGCTGGCTTATTCATTTATACAATATTGTTTTCGGTGTTATTAAGCTGTTTGTTCAATTGGCTTGTCATCCGAGTAAAACTGTTCAACATCAAGCTGACCTTCGCTCTTACCAATAACAACCGCGGTCATCATGTCGCCAGTGACATTCGTTGCTGTGCGGATCATGTCAATAATACGGTCAATAGCCGCAATAAAGGCGATACCTTCAAGTGGTAAGCCTATTACGCCTAATGTCACAGTTAACATCACCATCGCACTACCTGGCACACCTGCGGTACCGACAGACGCGACCGTTGCCGTGACTGCAATCAACATATAGTCAGTCATGTCGAGCGGGATACCGTAAATTTGTGCAATAAAAATGGCGGCAATCGCAGGATAAATACCACCACAACCGTCCATGTTCATTGTTGCGCCCAAGGGTAATACAAATGCACTGTATCGTTTTGATACGCCCATCGCCTCTGAACAACGGGTACTGGCAGGTAAGGTTCCGAAACTTGATGCAGTACTGAAGGCTACGATTTGCGCTGGCATGGCTTTACGGAAAAACTGCACAGGACTTAACCCTGCAGCAAACTTTACTAAGCCTCCATAAACAAAAATGATATGGATGAGTGCGGCAATATAAATCGCCATAATAAACTTACCTAATGGTAATAATGTGCTCAAACCATACTCACCTACAACCCACGCCATTAGGCCAAATACGCCAATTGGTGTCAGTTTTAGCACCATACGGGTTAATTGAAACATCACTTCAGCACCAGCTTCAATAACGTTCTTTAACGGTGCGGCTTTTTCGCCGACTGCATTAATGGCAATACCAACTAGCGCGGCAAATACGATGATTTGCAACACATTGCCATCAGCTAATGATGCAAACGGATTGACTGGGATCATGTTGAGCAACACTTGGGCGAAGCCTGGAATATCACGCTCGCGCACCTCTGTTGTGGCTAAAGCAAGATTGCCGCCCATATCGATCAGACTGCCGACCGTTAAGCCAATAAATGAAGCAATTGTGCCGGTAAACATAAACATGGCTAACGTTTTAAAGCTTAAACGCTTTAAATTACCCTGCGAGCCTAGAGAGGTAATGCTGACCACAATGGCACAAAATACTAAAGGCGCGACCAGCATTTTAATGGCACTAATAAACAAATCACCCAGCGGTTTTAACATTATCGCCGATTCGCCTAATCCGACACCTGTGAGTGTGCCTAAAACAAAGCCAGCAATGACTTTCTGCCAAAAAGGGATGCGTTTGAGGGTTTGCAATATCATGAAAGTTCCAAATTATGTCATTATGGCGCTACTCAATTTGAGTAGACAAGGTCGTTGTGCGAGACTCATTATGTTTATTAATGAGTTATGAATTACTAAAAAGTTAACCCCTCTATTGGCGACATCGTGCGATATTACTGGCTAGTCTTTAAAAAAATAGCCGGTGTTAACGCTTAATAACGATCAATTAAATTCGTTAAGGTTAATAAATATTAATCGTATTGTATGAAGTGATCCAATGACAAACAAAGTTATTTTATTATAACTTATAAGAATAAATAAATTTGTTATTATAACTTTAAGTATTTCACTCCCTATTAACGTATTTGCATGATAACGACTTTAATTTTGTCAGTTTAGTCAGAAAAGCTTGCGTTTTTTGCGTAATTCATCGTTTTACCACTAGGGTGTTTAGGTCAATATCTTGGCCGAGATATATCATTTTAAGATTGATGCACCGGATCTTGAGCGAGATATGTTGGGCTTACATTCATATTAAAGGCTCAATAAAAATAAATTGAATAGTGAACATAATGAAACTATTAATGCGTATTAAGGTCTATTGATGACAAATTTATGGTTAATGTTCAGCGGCGCGTTTTTAGCCGCCACCTTACTGCCTGGTGGCTCTGAAGTCTTACTGGTAGCGTTACTTAATCAAACCCCCTCTTCATGGCTTGAATTATTGATACTGGCTAGTATCGGAAATACACTCGGGGCGATAACCAGTTATGGTCTTGGTCGAGCAGGGCGATTAGCCAAAAATCCTCAAGATATTCAAAGCCGACAATATCGTTATGCGCTTGCGTGGATAGAAAAATATGGTACGTGGGCGTTACTGCTATCTTGGTTACCAATAATTGGTGATTTATTATGTTTACTGGCTGGATGGCTTAAAATTCCTATTGTGCCGGCATCATTTCTTATGTTTGTCGGTAAGCTTATCCGTTATAGCCTCATAGTGTTACTGGTGATGTATTCGGTCGATTTTTGATAGCCATTATCTGTGTAACCGTCATGGTTATATTTGTTATAAAAGGAAGGAATCAGTTTTGAAACTAAATGTAAATAAATGGATACTGGCTGCTGCCATCAGCGCAGCGTTGAGTGGTTGTGCATATAACGCTCAGCAAGCATCGAGTTTACCCCAAGGTGTCACCTTAATCGAAATCGCGACCCCGCAAGAAAACCAAGTGAGTATTCCCTATAAAAAATATCAGTTAGCCAATGGTCTAACGGTTATTTTACATCAAGATAAGTCAGATCCTTTGGCTCATGTCGATGTGACTTATCATGTGGGATCGGCGCGAGAACTAGCAGGGCGCAGTGGTTTTGCCCATTTATTTGAGCACATGATGTTTCAAGGTTCACAGCACGTTGAGGATGAACAACATTTTAAAGTGGTGACCGAAGCGGGCGGAACATTAAACGGCAGTACTAATACTGATAGAACCAATTACTTTGAAACGGTTCCGAGTAACCAGTTAGAAAAAATGCTGTGGTTAGAGTCGGATCGTATGGGTTTTTTACTGCCAGCGCTCACCAGCGAAAAATTTGAGGTGCAACGTGAAACCGTTAAAAATGAGCGCGCACAGCGCATCGATAACCGCCCTTATGGTCGTTTGAATGAACGTTTTAACCAAGCATTCTATCCCGCTAGCCATCCTTATTCATGGCCTGTTATTGGTTGGCCAGACGACTTAAATCGCGCCACAGTCGATGACGTTAAACATTTTTTCCAACGTTGGTATGGACCTAACAATGCCACCTTAACCATTGGTGGTGACATTGATGAAATGCAAACATTGGCGTGGGTGAATAAATATTTTGGGGAAATTCCAGCGGGACCAGTCGTCAAGCCTGAAGCGAAAACCATGGTCACATTGGATAAAACTCGCTATATCTCGATGGAAGATAAAGTACACCTACCGCTTATTTACGTCGGGTTTCCAACCGTTTATGCGCAGCACAAAGACGAGGCAGCCCTCGATTTACTGGCTAATATTCTTGGCGGCGGTAAAACATCACTGATTTATAAGAATTTAGTTAAAGATGGCTATGCAGTGCAAGCTGCGGTCAGTCATCCATGCCAAGAGCTGGCCTGTCAGTTATCACTTTATGCAGTGGCCAATCCCGCTAAAGGTGGCAGTCTTGCCGATCTTGAAACTCGAATTAATCAGACTATCAATGAGTTTGAACAACGTGGCGTAACCGACGATGACTTACAAAAAGTGAAAGTGCAGTTCGAAGCCAATACTATTTTTGGTATGCAGAGTGTGGCCGGTAAAGTGTCCACCCTTGCTGCGAACCAAACCTTCTTTGGTCAGCCTGACATGGTGGCATCTGATTTAGCTCGTTATGCTAACGTCACCAAAGCCGATGTGATGCGCGTTTTCAATACTTACATTAAAAACAAACCCATGGTGGTGATGAGTATTGTCCCTGAAGGGCAAACGCAATTGATTGCTCATGCAGACAATTTTATACCAAGCACTATGCCTATTGCACAAGAAGCGGTCACAGGATTAACCGACATCACTTTTGCAAAGTCTTCATTTAATCGCAATAAAATGCCTTCATCTGCTGCAGCACCTTTGTTAACCGTTCCGCAATTGTGGGACAGCAAGCTTGCCAATGGCATCGAAGTGATGGGCACTGAAAGTGATGAAACTCCAACCGTTGAACTGCTTATTTATCTTGATGGTGGTCATCGATTAGACCCAGCTAACAAAGCCGGTTTAGCAGAATTAACTGCATCTATGCTTAATGAGTCAAGCGAGCTGCGAAGCAGTGAAGATTTAGCAGGCGCGCTTGATATGCTTGGGTCATCCATTAGCTTTGGTTCCAGTGATTCACAAAGTTATATCAAGGTATCGAGTTTGACCGAAAATCTTGATGCTACGCTGGCACTGGTTAAAGAGCGTTTGTTTAGTCCTGGTTTTGTTGCCGCTGATTTTGAACGGGTTAAGCAACAACAATTGCAAGGCTTACAACATCAGATGTCCGATGCTAACTATCTCGCTAGCACAGGTTTTTCTGCTTTGTTGTATGGTGAAAATAGTCCGTTGGGCATAAGCAGTGATGGTACGATTAACACCATATCAGCATTAACTCTTGATGATGTGAAGCAGTTTTATCATCAGCAGTACCGTGCCGGTAATGCTCAGATAGTGGTGGTATCAGACTTAAGCCAGCAGCAGATCATGCCGAAGTTGTCGATGTTTGCTCAGTGGCAAGGTGAGGCAACGCACTTTGCTGCATTACCTGCATTGCCAACCCACCCTAAAAATATTATTTATTTGATTGATAAACCGGGTGCGGCTCAATCGGTTATTAATATTGGTCAGGTGTCGTTACCCTATGATGCTACCGGTGATTTCTTTAAAGCCTATTTGATGAACTATCCATTAGGTGATGCGTTTAATAGTCGAGTTAATCTAAATTTACGTGAAGATAAAGGTTACACCTATGGTGCTCGCACTCAATTTAGTGGTGGTGAAGATACCGGTAAATTTATGGCTTATGCCAGTGTGAGAAGTGATGTCACAGGCTTATCTTTGGCTGAGTTTGTCAAAGAAATTAACGCTTACCAAGCTTCAGGTATGACAGACGAAGAAAGTGCCTTTATGCGCAGTTCAATTGCCCAAAGCCAAGCATTAGAATACGAAACACCGTATCAAAAAGCGGGCTTTTTAAGAATGATCCAACGCTATCAGTTAGCTCAAGATTTTACGGCTGAGCAAGACCAAATCGTCAACAGTATTTCGACGGATGAACTAAATAAATTGGCCAGTAAGTTACTTAATATCAACGATATGGTTATGTTGGTGGTGGGAGATAAAACCACAGTTGAACCGCAACTAAAAGCGCTAGGATATCAGGTTGAAATGGTCACGCTTGCTGACTAGTTGAACACTTGTTCCTAATAGGGTTAACAGTCGCCTTGAAATAAGTTAATGTTAACCCTATATAGATATAGCCCAAGCTATTTTAAAATAGGTTGGGCTATATCGTATGCTTTAATCGTAATATCATTCTGTGTCGGTTAATGAGTGAATAGCAGAGAATGTTTAAGGATCCATTAACGGTGACATAGAGTGTTGCCGTTTTTAATTTCACCCTCATAAACACGCTAATTATACTGAGTTACACTTTTTTCGCGTTTTCAGTAATAATCTCGTTTATTATCAGGTCCAGCTGTTTACTCGCAATGCGAATCCATAAAAGAGAGTAGTAAATTGAAGTCTTTCAATGAAAAAGTCGAACACTTAAGCGACACTCAAGGCCGTGAGGCTTTATTGGGCATGTCACGTGGTATTGAACGTGAAGCATTGCGTATTGATGAAAATGGCCATCTAGCACAAGACGAACACCCAAAAGCGCTTGGTTCTGCTCTTACTCATTCGCGTATCACTACCGATTATAGTGAAGCTTTATTAGAATTTATTACGCCGGTAAGCCACAGTGTTGATGAGTTATTAGATGGGTTAACCCAAACCCATGCATATAGTGTGCGCAATTTAAACGGTCAAAAATTGTGGCCTGTCAGCATGCCATGTTACGTCGGTGACGTCAGTGATATTCCGGTTGCACGTTATGGTAGTTCCAATAACGGTAAAATGAAAACGCTATACCGCAAAGGATTAACCCATCGCTATGGTGCGTTAATGCAAATTATTTCCGGGGTGCATTTTAATTTTTCTGTGTCGCAAGATTTATGGCAACGCCTGTATGACGACAAAATTGCTAATGGCAATGGCAGCGCTTGTTGCAGTACAAATATTAGCCTTGAAGATTTTATCTCAGAATCCTACTTCGGCCTTATTCGAAATTATCGTCGTTTAGTGTGGGTATTACCGTATTTGTTTGGCTCGACGCCGGCATTATGCAGTTCGTTTATTAAAGATCAAGATGTCGATTTTGAGTTTCAAAAAACCGGTAAAGGCACCTTGTATCTGCCTTATGCAACGTCACTGCGCATGAGTGATTTAGGTTATACCAATAAAGAACAAGACACGCTGAATATTAGTTACAACTCATTGCCTGAATACCTTGAGGGTGTGGGCGCTGCGATTAAGATGCCCTCGAAAAGTTTTGCTAAAATCGGCATTAATGTCGATGGAGAGTATCGCCAACTCAACAGCAATATATTACAAATTGAAAATGAGTTTTACGCCCCCATACGCGCTAAGCGTGTGACCAAAAAAGGTGAGAAACCTTCACAAGCTTTATCGCGTGCAGGGGTTGAGTATATTGAAGTGCGCGCTTTGGATGTGAATCCATTTAGCCCTGTTGGTATTGACGCCACTCAAGTGCGTTTTCTTGATCTGTTCCTGTTGTATTGCCTATTATCTCCTTCTGAAAATACTGATGAGGTCGGTGAGGCTGAAATTGCAGCTAACTTAAAAGCCGTCGTATTAGAAGGCCGTAAGCCAGGACTTGAACTACAGCGTAATGGCAAAAATATTGGGTTAACGCAATGGATGCATGAACTCTTTGCACAATTAGACACTATCGCTAAGCTGCTCGACGGCGATGATAGCTATGCCTACAAAACTGCATTGAATACTTGGTCAGAAGCCATTGATAACCCAAACAAAACGTTATCAGGGCGAGTGATGAATGAGGTCGTCCTTAAAGGTACCGATCACGGCGTGTGGGTTAAACAATTGGCTAATGATTACCACGAGTTTTTAAGCCATTACCCATTAAGTGATGAGATTACAAAATCTTATGAGGATGAGGCGAAAAAATCTTTACTTGAATTACAAAGTTTAGAGGCTCAACCACAAGATAATTTTGCGGTTTTCTTACAAAATTATTTTAATGATGTTGTTCCTGCTGGCACTTTTGAGGCGAAATAAGCGATGCAATTTTATTCATCTTGGCGAGCACTGCTGGTTGCGGGCGCGGCATTGGCTATTCAGGGCTGTGCCTCATCGCCAGATGATATGGTTGAATGTGGTACTGTGTCGAGCTATGTAGAGCCCGACAACAGTGCTAATTTATATCGTGTCGTGGTCACTCATTTAGACGGCGTGCCAGTTATTTCAAGACCGAATTATCTATTATCGCCAGGCGAACATACATTTACTGTGGCAGAACTGATTAACTCACCAGATTTGAAAGTGTCATTATCAGCTCGTAAGGTAAAAATGCTTTCGGTTAATGTCGTTGCCGAGCAGCAATACCATATAGCGGCTAAATTCAATACCGATAAAATCTATATTGGTCAAAATCAAGGCTATTGGCAGCCAATAGTTTGGCAAACCGAATTCCATCAATGTGAAATGAAACGCTAAGCATAATTGCATTGATTTTTAATTGATGTAAAACTAAATCCAGAATCAATATCTTAGGTGCTGGTAGAGGTGTTATGAAGTGTTTTTTAGGTATCGTTAGCGTTGTTTTATCTCTGTCATTAGCGGGCTGTGCCACTTCGCCTCCAAAAGAGCCTGATAATTTATGTTCTATTTTTAAAGAACATCGTTCGTGGTATGACGCAGCGGTTAATACACGTGAAAAATGGGGCGTGCCTGTACATGTTCCTTTAGCGATGATGTATCAAGAAAGTTCTTTCAAGCATAATGCTGCACCACCAATGGAATACTTTTTAGGTTTTATCCCCACAGGACGTGCCAGTGACGCTTATGGATATGCGCAAGCCAAAACCATGACTTGGAACGATTATGTTCGTGAAACAGGTAACAGTTGGTCTAGCCGCAGCGACTTTGACGATGCGATGGATTTTATGGGTTGGTTTATCTACAAAACAAATAAAATTAATGGTGTATCCAAGTGGGATGCTAAAAACCAATACTTAAATTACCATGAAGGCTGGGGCGGTTATAAACGTGGCAGCTATAAAGCCAAAAAATGGTTAGTCCCGGTAGCGAATAAAGTCGATCAACGTTCAAAACGTTATGCTGCGCAATATCATCAATGCAAAGAGAATTTAGATTCGTCATGGTTGTGGCGATTATTTTTTGATTAACCATATAGCCTCCTTGTGAGGCTATTTATTGTTCGTAAAACATCCACTTACTCCTTAAATACACTCGATTGTAATAGTTGTGTTTACATTTTGTTAAATCGTCAATATCCTGCATTGTGTAAAATGTTGTCAACGATATTGCGGATCCCAATATGCAAACTCAAAATAATAATAAATTGCAGTTAAAAGTGGTGCTACTTCCGGCGTTATGCCTGATGCTAGCAATGTTGGCGATTTTTTTTATGTCAGCGCCAGTTGATCAATCTACGGTGTTAATCTTGCTAGGGTGCACTTTAGTGATCCAGTCAGGGCTTGGCTGGTTGTTATTTAATCAAGCGATTAACCAGCGTTTAGCGGCACTTCAAGATTATTTAGCCTTGGTCGTGAGTACTGAAACCGCACCACAGAAGCGCCTAGTCGATCCGATTGATGATCAACTCGGTCACATTACTAACCAGTTCAGTGCCTTTATTGAAGGCTTAAAAGTCGTTTTAGCTGAGATTAGACAAGATGTACAAACTTTCCACCATGGCTCACAGGTACTCACTGAGCGAATGAGTTTAGCCGAGCAGTCGATTAGCAATAGTCATGGTGAGAACGAACATATCACCTTATCTTTAAACGCCATTACTCAAACTGCAGATGACTTATCCTTAAGTGCTGATGAACTTAAATCGACCTCAGTTAACCTGACCCAGTTATTACAGTCTGGTAATCAAGACGCCATCGCCAATCACCAAAGTATGACTGATTTCACCAATGGCATTGACGTTATGGTGAACGACTTAGATCTACTCAATAAAGACAGTCAGAAAATTGGTAGCGTACTTGAGGTGATTAAAAGTATTGCAGAGCAAACTAACTTATTGGCACTTAATGCCGCTATCGAAGCCGCTCGTGCGGGTGAGCAAGGCCGAGGTTTTGCTGTGGTTGCCGACGAAGTGCGTGCATTAGCCTCGCGCACCCAAGAGTCCACCGTCGAGATACAAACCATAGTGGAAGCACTGCAAATTAAAGCTAATAATGCGGTTAATGGCATCAGTAAAAGCCAGCAGATAAGTCAAGTCGGCCTGCAACAATGCCAGCGAGTCACTCAAGCATTTGATAATATTGAAGTGGTATTTACCCAGCTTGATAGTGTCGCTAGCAACATTGCTGATAGTATTTTGGGCCAGCAAGCATCGACTAATTCAATTAATCAACGCGCGGCAAAAATGTCGAGTTTAAGCCAAGATGTTCATGACCATTTAACTGTGATTGCCGAGCGGGCACAACAGCAAAAAGTCACCGCTAACAAGCTTGATCAAGAGTTAACCCGAGTGTGCGTGTAGTTGTGTTTGCCGCTAAAAAAACCTGACACAAAAAAGGAGCCTAGGCTCCTTTTTGATTAACGTGTTTATTGCCAAGCGCTTGGCAAATTGACCGGGCAAAGTTTACTTGGCAAACTCAGCTAAAATCCAATCTAATGGTGCTTGATACTGTTGTGGCATCCACGTTTTAAGCTGATTGATACTGTCAGTCAGCATAGGGTTATTATGCACAGACAGATTCAAATGACCCACTTTGCGCCCCACGCGAACTTCTTTGTTATACCAAAACAGCTCCGCATTAGGCAGGCTTAACCAGCGATCGTCTTTATCAACGCCGATAAGGTTTACCATCACGCATTGAAAATTCACTTGTGGCTGATGCAAAGGTAAGTTACATAAAGCCCGTAAATGCAATTCAAACTGATTGATATGACAACCCGCTTGGGTCCAATGGCCAGAATTATGCACCCGCGGTGCTAACTCATTCACCATTAAGTGTTCACCAACACGGAAACATTCCATTGCCATTACACCGACGTATTCAAGACCATGCATGACCTTGCTTAGCATGTCTTCCGCTTCAGCTTGCAAAGGTGCTAAGCGGCTTAATGGCGCGATAGAGGCCATTAAAATACCGTCTTGGTGCAAGTTAAGTGTTAGTGGGTAGAACAAACAGCGGCCATCTTGAGTGCGAACACCAACTATCGACACTTCTTCATCGAAGTTAATCGCTTGTTCGGCAATTGCTTCGTTGCGCCAATCGGCAGGGATGGTTGTCGATTCTGCCTGTTTTAACCAATGTTGGCCTTTACCGTCATAACCGCCGGTGCGACGTTTTAATAATACCCGCTCACCATAAGCCTTATGCAGGGCTTCGGTGCTGGTATTGTCATCGACTAATTGCCAAGGTGATGTGGCGACAGCTAATTCATCGAGCAGACTTTTTTGAGTAAAGCGATCCGCTAAACGACCAAATACTGGACCATTAATAAAATGTGGGTGTTGGCTGAGTTGTAAACTGAGCTGTGACTCTGGCCATTGCTCGCGTTCAGCGGTAATGATGTCATCAGCTTCTAGCGGTAATTGCGCATCTGATGGCGTCATAATGTCAACTGGACGCACATTAATGCCTAACGGCTGGCCAGCATGACTGAGCATGGCGCCTAATTGACCGTCACCCAATACCCAAAGATTTTTTGGCAAAGTCATTAGTCTTCTCTCGGATCGGGATTATCAAGGACCGAGCGGGTTTGCTCATCACGAAATGCTTCTAAACGTTCAGCTAAAGCGGCATCGCTAATCGCCAAAATTTGACTGGCTAATAAACCGGCGTTAAATGCACCAGCAGTACCGATAGCCAAGGTGCCAACGGCAATCCCTTTAGGCATCTGTACAATAGACAATAGACTGTCCATGCCAGATAGTGCTTTGCTTTGTACTGGGACACCCAGCACAGGTAAACGAGTTTTAGAGGCGATCATGCCAGGTAAATGGGCTGCGCCACCTGCGCCACCAATAATGACTTTATAGCCTTTATCGGCAGCGGAACTTGCAAATTCCATTAGCTTGTCAGGTGTTCTGTGAGCTGAAACGACTTCAACATGGTAAGGCACTTGTAACTTATCCATAATTTCAGCGGCGGCTTCCATCGTAGGCCAATCACTTTTCGAACCCATTACAACAGCAACTAGGGCTTGCATGTTAACTCCTTAACGTACTTATTCTATTAGTATATTTAGTTAATTCGCTCATCAGGATACCGCGGCGATTAACGTCAATATTAAGGCGATAAAAAAGGTGCTAGATAATAGCATAAGCCGTGCTCTGTTGGCTGCAATTCAGTGTTTTATGAGGCTAACACTCAGTTTCTAAATACGAAAACTAAGCTGGAACATCCAAGTTATCACTCGCTCAGATTTTTATTGGTGCTGGTTTCAATCGCGACGAAATGATCATTTAAATAACCCTTTTTACTTATCTCGTCGTTATTAGTCGCAAACGCCATCTTGTTTGATTATCGCCAATCGGCTTATAGCCAATCGAGTGATCACAAATGAGTTGATGAAAAGCGCTTGATAAAAGCAAAATGATGAGGGAAACAGCATGAACACTAAAATAAGTCATAACCTAAGTTATCACTGCAAGCGGTTACAGCACAGTGTGTTAACCATAACGATAAGTGCCATGATTGTTAGTGGCTGCGCACCAGAACCCAAAGAAGGCTCTCAATCTAAGGCGCAAGATGCGACGATTGAAGTTGAATCATCACTTCAGCAAGCGTCAAGCAAACAGGGGCAGATACAGGCTTTGAATGATGCATCACCAGTTTCATACCAACAAGCAGCCAGTATTGTCACTGAAGAACGGCAATTGACACGCACAAAATCCATTGATCATCCAGCTGGTTATAGCAATGTCACTTCCTTGGAGGCCAAGAGTCGTAGCATGACATTGCTGCCAAGCAATAATGATAAGTTTGCATCGGTAGTGCAAAACGGCAATATGGTTGCGGGTGAAACACCTGTATCAACCTTTTCAATTGATGTTGATACAGGCAGTTACAGCACCACGAGAAAATTGATTAATCAAGGTCAGTTGCCGCTTAAAAATAGCGTCAGAGTAGAAGAGCTGGTTAATTATTTTAGTTATGATTATCCCGCAGCAACAAGAGAGAATACGCCATTTAGTGTGACAACAGAGCTTGCTCCTTCACCTTATAATCAAGATACTCAGTTACTGCGGATTGGTATTAAAGGTTATGACATTGCGCCCGACAAGCTCGGAGCCAGCAATTTAGTGTTACTTCTGGACGTGTCTGGTTCAATGTCATCTAACGATAAATTGCCCTTATTGAAACAAGCACTGCTGATGCTCAGTCAGCAGTTATCGGCGCAAGATAAAGTGTCGATTGTGGTGTATGCGGGAGCCAGTGGTGTGGTGTTAGACGGTGTCGCTGGTAATGACTTTAGCGCGATTAACATCGCACTCAGTCAGTTAAGTGCGCAAGGCGGCACTAACGGTAGCCAAGGGATTCAGCTGGCGTATCAAATAGCACAAAAGCACTTTATCGAAAACGGCAGTAACCGCGTTATTTTGGCCACAGATGGTGACTTCAACCTTGGTATGACAGATCATCAACAATTAGTTGATTACGTTGCCAGTCAAAGCAAAAGGGGATTGGCTTATCAACCCTAGGTTTTGGTCTAGGCTCCGGCACTGCCAGTTATAACGACCATTTGTTAGAGCAATTATCAAACAAAGCCAATGGTCAGTATGCCTATATTGACACCCTCAATGAGGCCAGAAAAGTCCTTGTTGATCAACTTCATGCCACCCTGCTAACCATTGCTCATGATGTCAAAATACAAATCGAGTTTAATCCAGCTGTCGTGTCAGAATATCGCTTAATTGGTTATGAGAATCGTATGTTAAATCGCAGCGACTTTAACAATGATGCCGTCGATGCTGGCGAAATTGGTGCGGGGCATACTGTGACTGCTTTATATGAACTACGTTATAACGACAGCCATCAGCGCTTAGTTGATCCACTGCGTTATGCTCAGAGCCAGTCTGAGTCGGTTAGTGGGGCTAAAAACACTAATGAAAGTCGAAGCGGGCAGTTAAGTACTGTGAATGAAGTGGCATTTTTAAAGTTGCGCTATAAAGCTATTGGCGAACAAGCTAGCCAATTAATAACTTATTCGATCAGCCGTGATCAGCAGTTAACACATTTACACCAAGCCAGTGATGATTTTCGCTTTGCTGCCGCCGTCGCCGGATTTGGCCAATTACTTAATCATAATGATTATGTCCACGATACTGATTATACTAAGTTAATTACCCTTGCAGAGTCAGCTATGGGCCAAGACCATTTTGGTTATCGCCATGAATTTGTGCAAATGCTTAAAACCGCGAGTGTACTTTCCCAAGCGTTAGCGCCGGGTGTCAATCGGCTTAATCAATAAGTGCATAATTAAAAGGATTAAATAGTGTCAACATTGAAACAGCCTACGGAACAGACTTTTGCCATACAAGCCGGCAGTGACGAGCAGCTGATGTTAGATTATCAGGCCGGCGATATGAATGCCTTTGAAACCTTGTACCGTAAGCATAAAGGACCTTTGTATCGTTATTTTGTCCGCCAATTACATCAGCAGCAGTTAGCAGAAGATTTATATCAAGATACTTGGGGTAAAGTGATTACTGCTGCAGCGCAATATCAGGTAACGGCTAAATTCACCACATGGTTATATAAAATTGCCCACAACTTATTGATAGATCATGTGCGTGCGGTTAAGCCACTGGACAAGGTAGCTCCACTTGGTGAAGACGAGACTATGGATAGCCTAGAAGCTGATAGCCAAGCCTCACCAGAGTCGCAATTACAGCAACAACAACAAGTCGATATGATGAAGCAATGCATTGCAAAACTGCCGCCTGTACAAAAAGAGGCTTTTTTACTCAATATCGAAATGGGGATGACCGCTGCCGCGATAAGCGATATTGCTAATGTGACTTTAGAAGCCACAAAAAGTCGTATTCGATATGCTTATCAAAGTATTAAGCAATGTATCGCTAACCAATGGCAGGAGACATCATTATGAGTCAGCAACAAGATCATGATGCAGAGTTCACTGCATTACAAACAGAAATCAAAGATGCTTACCATCAGCAACCTTTAGAGCAGCCATCGGCTGAACTGGATGAGGCTATTTTAGCCAAGGCGCGAGCGGGAGCTCATGTATCTGCTCAAGGCAAAAAGTCGACAAAGTCACTGTGGCAACGTAATGCCTGGGCATTTTCAAGTGCTGCATCAGTGTTGCTGGTGGCTGGATTGTTTATGTTAAATCCAAGCATACAGCAGCAAGTGGGTATCGACCTTGAGCCTAGTTCATCGGTGCAGCCTGCTTTATTACAACAGACTAAGAGGTTTTCAGCTGATGCTGCAACCGAAAAGTCGATAGTGGTAGAAGGTTTATCGAGCAGTGCCGAGCGTGCTGAAAATCAACCTCTCAGTCGTGGCGCCGCCAATATCGAGTCCGCCAGTGCTGCGCCAGCACAATCGGATACAAAACAAGCTGTTGTCCCCAAAGGCAATGAAGCCCAATCGCCAAAAAATGCGCTTGGATTACAATCGCTTGCTAATAACAACGAGGTGCAATTGATGAAGCAGCAAGATGAAAGTTCACTAAAAGGTGATATTCATTTAGATACGCCTGATGTCGCATTGGCCCGATTAACCGTATTAATGGCAGACAATAAGCTGATTCAGGCGGAACGTTATATGCTCACTATCGATCAACGCTTCCCTGAGCTATCAGATCCGTCGCATCCACTTTATGAGCAATACCATAAAATTAAACTGCAGCTAACCTCTCGATAATTCACGCATAACACTCGTGAAAATACTCTCAATAACCCAACGGCTAAGCAAATACTGCTTAGCCGTTTTTGGTTACATTTTTGTGCTGCAAAAACAGCCATAACTCTGCTAACGTGAAGCGATAAATAAAAACAGTCTATTAGACTTAATAAAGGAAGCTCCTCACCATGAAACTTCGCCGCTCTGTTGCGCATTGTATGCTGGCTTTAGGTACTTTAGCGTGTTCATCAATGATATTCGCCAATGCCTTTAATCAAGGTTATTACCGCGCTCCTGCATTACACGATCAAACCTTAGTGTTTACTGCCGAAGGCGATCTTTGGACTACTGAACTCAGTCAAAACCAGAACCAAACTAAAGCCAGTCGCTTAACAAGTTTGGCGGCAGAAGAGTCGGACGCAACAATTTCTAAAGATGGTAAATGGGTGGCGTATACGGCCAATTATGAAGGCGCAACCGAAGTGTATGTGATGCCTATTGAAGGCGGCGTAGCTAAACGCGTCAGCTTTGAAAACAGCCGAGTGCGATTACAAGGCTGGACCGCATCTGGCGAAGTATTGTATTCCACAGACAACGCCTTTGGCCCAGCTAACTTTTGGGTGCTTAAAACCGTTGACCCACAAACCTTAACCATCACTGATTTACCGTTAGCTGACGCCGTTGAAGGCACCATAGATGATAAAGGCGAGTATGTGTACTTTACCCAATTTAGTCTGCAAGTCAGTGGCGATAATGTCAAAGTATATCGCGGCGGCGCTAAAGGTGAGATTTGGCGTTATAAGCTAGGCAGTAAACAAGAAGCCCAGCGGTTAACTGCAACCCATGACGGCTCAGTTAAACAGCCGATGTTATCTAATGGTCGAGTTTATTTTGTTAGTGATCAGTCCGGTAATGACAATATTTGGTCAATGACAGTCGATGGCAAAGACTTTATACAGCACACCAAATATACCGACTGGCAAGTGCGTGATGCCCAACTTAATAATGGTCGTATTGTATTTCAGCAGGGCGCCGACATTAAGTTACTCAACTTAGCGAATTTTACTGAGTCAACATTAGACATCGAGCTTACCAGTGACTTTACTCATCGCCGCGAGCAGTGGGTTAACGACCCAATGGATTATGCCACCTCGACAGTGTTTTCGCATCAAGGCGATAACGTGGTCATTACCGCCCGCAGCCATGTGGCAATTGCCAGTAACGATGGTCGCCGTTTAGTGCAAATAGACTCTCCCGCCGATAGCCGAGTACGCGATGCACTATTAAGCGATGATGGCAAATGGGTTTATGGCATCAGCGATGCATCTGGTGAGCAAGAAATTTGGCAATATCCAGCCGACGGTTCAGCTGGCGCGAAACAGCTCACCAAAGATGGCAGCACCTTACGCACCAGCTTGTCGTTATCGCCAAATGGCCGTTATTTAGTGCATGATGATTACATGGGTAATGTGTGGTTATACGATTTAAGCCGTAACAATAACCAAAAAATTATCCAAAACGGCGAGGGGTTAGGCCCTTATCAAGACATTACCTGGTCTGGCGACAGTCAGTTTATTGCCCTAACCAAGGCAGAAATTGGTAAACAGCGTCCGCAAATTGTGTTGTATTCCATTAACGAATCAAAAGCACAAACCTTGACCTCAGACAAATACGAGTCGTTTTCACCCAGTTTTAGTCACGACGGTAAATGGTTGTATTTCTTGTCTAATCGCGAATTTAAAGCCACCCCAGACTCGCCTTGGGGTGACCGTAACATGGGGCCGATATTTGACAAACGCACGCAAGTGTTTGCCTTAGCATTAGATGCTAAAGCGTCGTTTCCGTTTGCCAAACCAACCGAGCTTAATGTTATCAAAGACGCTAAAAAAGCCGACAGTAAAGACCAGGATACCCCAGCAAAAGTCAAAGTAGAGTGGGACGGATTAAACCAACGCTTATGGCAAGTGCCAGTAGATGCTGGTAACTACAATAGTTTAGTCGCAACTAAAGATAAGCTGTATTTATTGGATGGCAGCCAAGATAAAAGTGAGTTAAAACTGATTAAGTTTGATCCGCTCAATATTAAGGTTGATACCTTTAGCGAAGATGTCGGCCAATATTCGTTATCAAAAGATGGCAGTAAAATTATGCTGCGCAAACAGTCTGACCCTAAAAACCTTTTGATTGTTGATGCCGGAGACAAACTGCCCAGCGATGTATCACGCGCCAAAGTAAGTACTGACCAGTGGCAGTTAAGCATTTCGCCACCACAAGAATGGCAGCAAATTTTCGAAGACGCATGGTTAATGCATCGTGATTCGTTTTTTGACCCGAAAATGCGTGGTGTGGATTGGCAAGCAGCCAAAGCCAAGTATCAGCCTTTGGTTGATAGGCTGACCGATCGTAATGAGCTGAATGATATTTTCATGCAAATGATGGGTGAACTTAACTCATTACATTCACAGGTGCGTGGTGGTGATATTGCTCAAGATGCCGATGCCGCCAAAGCTGCTGCATTAGGGGCTAGGCTGACACAAACCGACAAAGGTGTCGTGATAAGCCATATTTATCAAACCGACCCTGAGTTGCCATTGTCGGCATCACCCCTAGCACGAATTGAAGTGGACGCTCAAGAAGGTGATGTGATTGCCAGCCTCAATGGCAAGAAAGTCACTAACATTGCTGATGTAACGCAATTACTGCGTAATCAAGGTAATAAGCAAGTGTTGCTGGGTTTAGTACGTGGAAAAACGGCCATCAATACCATAGTAACGCCCCATGATATTGGTACCGATGCCAAGCTACGTTACCTTGATTGGGTTGAGCATAACGGTGACAAAGTAGCCAAAGCTTCTAAAGGTAAGATTGGTTATTTGCACTTGTATGCCATGGGCAGCGGTGATGTTGAAAGCTTTGCTCGCGAGTTTTATACCAACTACGACAAAGAGGGGTTAATCATTGATGTTCGCCGCAATCGTGGTGGTAATATCGACAGCTGGATTATCGAAAAACTGTTACGTCGTGCGTGGGCATTTTGGCAGCCAACTCATGGCAGCACGAATGCAAACATGCAGCAAACTTTCAGAGGCCACTTAGTCGTATTAGCCGATCAAATGACCTATTCAGATGGTGAGACTTTTTCTGCGGGAATTAGAGCGCTAAACATTGCGCCTATTATTGGTAAACAAACTGCAGGCGCTGGAGTGTGGTTATCGGGTCGAAATTCGGTGACCGACAAAGGCATGGCGCGGGTAGCAGAATACCCACAATATGCCATCGATGGTCGTTGGATTGTTGAAGGTCACGGGGTGGAACCCGACATTGAAGTGGATAATTTACCTTATGCCACTTTTAGCGGTAAAGATGCACAACTTGAAGCTGCGATCAGTTATTTAAAAGATGAACTAGTACAGCAACCTATAAAGCCATTGAGCGGATTACCTATACCTAAAACAGGTTCTGCGGCAGACATTAAAACCAAGTAACCTTACATTGGTTTAAGTAAAACAGTAAAAAATAACCCTCTCAAGCATAATGTTGAGAGGGTTATTATTATTGATTTATCACAACAAATACTTAGTGTTTTATTTCAACTTCGCATGCTAATGAGTTAGCAATAAAGCAATTTGCATGGGCTTTTTCATGTATTTTAGCTAACGTTTCTTCGTCAACGTCAACCCCTTGTGCAAATGTCACTTTTGGCGCTAATGTCATTTTAACCACGGCCACTTTGCCCGCTTCATTTTTGCCTAAATCAGCAGTGGCATTATCAACATAACTGGCCACAGGCAGCCGCTTTAAATGGGCAATCGCTAAAAAGGTCAACATATGGCATGAAGACAAAGCCGCGAGCAAACTTTCTTCTGGATTCACTTTATCCGCATTGCCTTTGTATTCTGGCGCAGATGACGCTTGAATGCTTTGCCCTGTGCCAAACTTAACCTCATGATCGCGATTAAATTCACCTTCTTCACTAGGTGAAGACTGCCAATTTACCGTTAATTTAAAGCCCATTTTGTACTCCCCAAACCCCATTAAAGTGGTATTTATAACAACTTAATATAGCGTGTATTACCGCTGAACAGCGGGTACTTACCAAACGGTAACACATCTGTATTGATTCAACACCAAGCGTACCCCAATTTCCATTAATTTGATCTGAATAGTCAAATTGAAACACCCACCTAATGTAACTAAATCGTGGTAATCAATGTTGCGAAACCGCTATGCATCAAAGTGAATCAGATAACTTTAAAATCAGTTGCTTACATGGTTAACATGACTATTTGGTTATGTGTTTTAAAACAAGGGTATGTTATCAATTTGTAATGAATACGTATGCATTGTGTTGTGTGTTATTCAAGCTAATGCCTAGTATATCGGAATAATAAATGTCCAATATTTAGATTTGTCTGCGCGAGATAACTGAGTATTGGATCACTAATAAGTCGATATGGTGAGGGAAAAACCAATGCTCAAAAGCAAACCCAGTTTATTGTCATTAGCCTTAGTGGCAGCAGGTGTGAGCGTGATGTTCATGCCTCATATTGCAATGGCTAATGATGATGTTAATCCGCTTGAACAGCCAAGTGCCGCTAAACAAAGTATTGAAGTCAATAAGCCTGCGACGACGGCCGATGGCGCTAATGCAAGTGAGCTTGTCGCCACCAGTGCTGTAGTCAGTCTTGCAGCAAGTGACGAGCCGATTGAACGTATTGCGGTCAAAGGTTACAGCCGCAGTCTCATTGATTCACTTAACTCAAAACGGTTTAGTGACACAGTGTCAGAGCAGTTGTCGGCAGATGATTTGGGGGCATTGCCTGATGTATCAATGGCTGATGCATTAACACGTTTACCGGGGATTTCTGCAGTGCGTACTGGTGGGCAGGCGGCAGAAATTAACATTCGCGGCATGTCTGGTGGGTTTGTATTTTCGACCTTAAATGGCCGCGAGCAGGTATCAACCAGCGGTTCGCGCAGTATTGAGTTTGACCAATATCCCTCTGAGTTGATTAGCTCAGCAGCGGTTTATAAATCGCCTAAAGCATCGCTTATAGAAGGCGGCGTTGCAGGTACGGTTGAGTTACAAACCGTCAGCCCACTGAGTATTGATAAAGATTATAGCTTTGTTATTAATGCTCGGGGTATGCATAACGATCGTGCCAGTGAAGTGTTTGGCGCAGAAGAATATGGCAGCCGTTTAAGCTTTTCTTACCAAGGTAAGTTTTTAGAAGATACCTTAGGTATTGCAGTCGGTTATGCCCGCCTAGAACAGCCCAGTGTTGCCACCCAATTTATTGGCCTAGCGTACAACGACTCAAAAGAGCTAGATGGTCTGGCAAACGACACTAAAGGCCCAGTTGATAACCCAGACTTTGAATACATCAGCGAAGGGTTTGAAATGCAGCATTTAGGTGGCGTTGAAACTCGCAATGGTTACATGGGCGCAATTGAGTGGGCACCCGTTGATAACTTTGTGGTTAAAGCCGATGCATTTATGTCTCGTTTTGACAGCGAATCATTTGCACGAGGATTTCGAGCAAAATTGGGTGGTCGCAATGCCAGTGTCGCCAATCCTGTATATGATGGCAACAGCGTGATTGGCGGTACGTTTAATCGCACCTCCAAAAGCTACACTCGAGTTGAAATTGTTAACGATGACAACCAAGATTTTGATGAAGTAAACAGTTTTGGTGTCAATGCGGATTGGCAAGTCACCGATAAGCTCAATGTCAATCTTGATGTGTCGTTGTCGTCAGCCAAAAGTGACTTCCGTAATGGGTTATTGTGGTCAAATGTGGCCGTCGATGCCAATGCCGACACACCGATATTCGATGAAAATGTGTCAATTAGTTACTTGCTCAATGGTCTAGATTTACCCGACATTGGTTTTAATCAAGCGGAGGCTTTTTCTGATGTAGACCGAGTGATGGTCAGCAAATACGGTATTTATCCTTTTGTGAATGAGGATGAAATGAAAGCCTACCGAGTCGATTTTAAATACGATTTAGAAACCGACATTATATCCAGTGTAGAATTTGGTGCCCGTTATTCAGATCGTACTTACTCTAATAATCGTTCGGTATTTGAATACGGTAACGACGGTGCTTTTTCAAAGTCTGAGCCACCGCTTAAACTGACCGAAGACATGACCACAGTTGTCGATTGGCAAGGTGATTTTAGCTACTTTCCTTCTTACTTAGCGATTGATTTGGACGCAGCATTAAATGCTTGGTTCCCTGATGGTATTCCACAACCGTTACAAACCTGGGGTAATGCAGACGGGGTTGTTGATCCTCAAGGCTATACCACTAACTACTCTTGGACTGTTTTGCAAAGTGGTGAAGTGTATGAAAAAGTGATATCTGCCTATGTGATGGCCAATATCAATACTGAAATTGGCGGCATGCCAGTGACCGGTAATATTGGTGTGCGCATGGTTGATACCGATCAATCTGCCACTATGCTACAAAACGTTGATGGCGATATTAACCTCGGTGCGCAAAATATTACTGACAGTATTGGCATTATCAACCAAAACTATGTGTCGACGGTTCAAGGTATCAGCTACACCGACTACCTACCATCGATTAACTTAAATTTTAAAATCACCGATGACTCTCAAATCCGCGTCGCGGCTGCCAAAGTCATGTCACGCCCGCCAATTAACCGCTTAGCGGGCGATATCAGTGCGTCGGTATCTGACGATGGCAAGATTAATGGTTCGAGCACTAATAACCCATTTTTAATGCCATTTTATGCCGATCAATATGACCTGTCTTACGAGTACTATTTTGATGAAGGCGCCTTTGTTGCGGCGGTATTCTACAAAAATATAGACTCATTTATCGACACGATTGCCATTGAAAACTTCGATTTTCAAGCGAATGGTTTTAACGTGCCAGATTACATTGTCGATGAGATCAGTGGTGAACAAATTGCCACCACTAACGGTACCTATACCACCGCCGTTAATAATGCCAAAGGCGGTTATATTCGCGGCTTAGAACTGGCTTATACCCAAGTGTTTGCCTCACTTCCTGATGCATGGTCTGGCTTAGGCTTTAATGCCAGCTATTCGTATACCGAATCAGAAGTGCAGTCTATTACTAGTCTTGGTGGCGACACCACAACTCAAGACCTACCGGGCTTGTCTAATAACGTGGTCAGTGCAACCTTGTTTTATTCCTATGAAGGGTTTGAAACTCGTGTCAGTGCGCGTTTTCGCGACGAATTTGTGTCTGAGCAAGTGGCCATTAATGAGCAAGTGGTGAACTTTGACGCAGAAACCGTGATCGACTATCAAGCATCGTACCAAGTGAATGACGGCTTAGGCCTGCTGTTTCAAGTCAATAACCTCACCGACGAACCGACTAAAAGTTATTTCGGTAATCAAAATAAAACCGGCACTTTACAGTACTTTGGCCGCGAATTTTATTTGGGGTTCACTTATGCCATGTAACCAACAAGCGGGTTTATTGCTTAATCTGAACTCGGGATGAAGTGTGAATTTATAACGATAATAATCAAAACCTTAACTAGATTTTACTGTCAAACTTGTCATTTGTTTTACTCACAAGGTGAATTAACGCGTCAATAGCGAGCCTATGGCAAATTAATTCAACGCAGTTAGCAAGACAAAGGGCTGTTTGAAAGGCGTTTATTATCTCGAGTTCAGGTTACTTATAAAAACAAATAAAAATTATCCGATTGCCAACGGGCAACATGCGATAGGGAGAAGTCAGTCATGATGACTAAATCAATAATGTCGACGATCAGTGTATTTGCGCTAAGTATGGCCACACTGATGGGTTGTGGTGGTGATTCGTCAGCACCAGGGGAAGTATTATTAACTTGTAATGTACCCAATGTGCCTAATGCCGCGGGGACTGAATGTGTGGCGCCGCCGCCACTAAGCTGCCCAGCACCTAAATTTCCAGATGCTAAAAATGAGAGTTGTATCGTTGGCTACAATTCTGAACTACCTATGCCTGTTGTGTTGGCTGGGCCAAATCAGGCTGTGTTGTATTACAACCGTATCAAAGACAAAGACAACAGCAGCAGTAATCCAAATTATCCCGGTTATAAACTCCACACTTGGAACAACGACACCTGCGATGCCTACGCGCCTCCATATGACTCAAGCGACTGGGCCAATGGTCACTCTTTCGATGGTATCGATCCCAACTATGGTGCTTATTGGCTAATTAACCTAAAAGACGGCTACAGCGACTGCGGTAACTTTATTATCCATGTTGGGACCGAAGGTTCGGGTAAAGCGCTGGGTGACACTGACTTAACCATGAACCTTAAAGCCTATGAAGATGATAGTGCGCCAGAAGCACAGTTTAATCGGGCTAACTTCACTATTCATGGTGAAGGAGATGTGTATGATTATCCTATTTTAGACGTTGGGTTTTCTATTGACGGTGCCAGTGCGCATTGGTTAGATCAAAACACTTTTGTATGGAATGAGCCTGCCGACGGCGTGGCGAAGTTTGTCTTACATCACTCAGCCACCGCGGGTATTGAGGTCGATAACGACGGTAATATCAATGGGGCGCAGCTAGAGTTAATCGAAACTGAACTCAGTGATGCACAAAAATTATTAGTGCCACATTTAGCAAGTTGGCCAGCCTACCAAGTTAGCTTTACTGCCGATGAAGCGAAAGCCATGGCTAAAGAGCAGCTGGTGCTGGTGGCTTACGATAGTGATAACAAACCCATAGCAGCAACGAATGTGCAAGTCGCTAAAGTGCTCGATGACTTGTATACCAAAGGTGATAATGACGCCGACGAGGCTACTTTAGGTGTGATTTATGACGGCAGTAATATCAGCGCCAACGTATGGGCACCAACGGCAATGTCAGTTAATGTAAAGATTTTTGACAGCGCTAAAAAACTCACTAAAACCCACGCAATGACCTTAAATGCAGCAAGCGGTATTTGGTCCTTTAGCGGTGACATGAGCTTAGACCGCCAATACTATCGCTATGAGCTGAAGGTATATCACCCCATTTCGAAGAAAATAGAAACCCTAGAAAGCACCGATCCTTACTCATTAAATGTGTCTACTAATGGCCGTTATAGTCAGTTTATTCATTTAAGCGATGCTGATCTCAAGCCCGCGGGGTGGGACGGTCATACGGTAATGACTGTTGAAAATCCTGAAGATATCGTGATATACGAAGGCCATGTGCGTGACTTCAGTGCTCGGGATGAAAGCACTTCTGCAGCTAACCGTGGTAAGTACCTAGCATTTACCGAGACGGGGAGTGCGCCAGTTGAGCATTTACGTAAATTGGCTGAGACAGGGGTAACACATTTTCATGTGCTACCAACAACGGATATTGCCACTATCGATGAAGATGTCACAAAACGCATTGAAATCACCGATACACTCGGCAAATTGTGCACCCAAATTAGCGATACAGCTAACGCCTGTAAAACTCAAGATAAAGCAGCGACAATCGCATCTATTTTAGCTGACTTCTTACCTGGTTCTGCAGACGCACAAGATTTAGTCGGCGCGCTACGCAGTTATGACGGTTTTAACTGGGGTTACGATCCGCATCACTTTATTGCACCAGAAGGCAGTTATGCCTCAAGCCCTGAGGGTATTGCACGCGTTAAAGAACTGCGCGCCATGAACCAAGCGCTGCATGAACTTGGCTTACGTGTGGTACTCGATGTGGTCTATAACCATACTAGTGCATCGGGCCTATGGGATAACTCAGTATTTGATAAGCTTGTACCGGGTTACTACCACAGATATAACGAAATCAGCGGTAAAATAGAAACCTCTACCTGTTGCGATAATACTGCTACCGAGCACCGTATGATGGATAAGTTTGTCACCGACTCTCTGGTGATTTTAGCTAAAGAGTACGGTTACGACGGCTTCCGTTTTGATGTGATGGGGCACATGCCTAAAAGTAGTATTTTAGCCGCGCGTGATGCTGTGCAAGCGGTTGATCCCGATAACTATTTCTATGGCGAAGGTTGGAACTTTGGTGAGGTTGCCGACAATCGCTTATTTGAGCAAGCTGTACAAGCGAATATGGCGGGTTCTGAAGTAGGAACGTTTAACGATCGTATCCGTGAAGCTGTGCGCGGTGGGGCATTATTTGCTACAGACAAAAAAGATGATTACTTACGTGATCAAGACACCTTACGTTTATCCATGGCAGGTAACTTACAAAACTACGTGTTAAAAGACTTTAACGGTAACTCAGCTAAAGGCAGTAGCTTTAGCTGGAACAGCCAGCCAACAGCTTACGCGTTAGACCCTGCCGACAGCATTAACTATGTGTCCAAGCACGACAACGAAACATTATGGGATATTTTACAATACAAACATGATGTTGGTTTATCACTTGAACACCGCGTTCGGGTACAAAACATTGCCGCAACCATTCCATTAATGAGCCAAGGTATCCCCTTTTTACAAATGGGTGGCGACATGTTGCGCTCTAAATCGATGGACCGTAACACCTATGATGCCGGCGATTGGTTTAACTGGGTCGACTTTACCAAAAACAGCAATAATTGGAATGTTGGTTTACCGTTAGCACAAGATAACGAGACGAAATGGAGTATGATTAGTGGGATTTCGGCTAACCCCAATGCTGCTGCATCTATGTCTGAAATCGATTTTGCATCATCGGTATTCAACGAGTTCTTGGCCATCCGTCACCAAAGTAAATTGTTCCGTTTAACCACAGCGCAAGACATTATCGACCGAGTGGGCTTTCATAATATCGGTAAAAACCAAAAGCAGGGCGTGATTGTGATGAGCATTGACGACGGCGCAGGCTTAACCGATATCGATCCAAGCGTTGATGCCATTGTGGTGATGGTTAATGGTAGTGCCCAAGAGCAAACTCAGACCATTGCCACCGCTAGCGGTTTTAGCTTGCATGCAAAGCAGCAAGTGTCGATAGACAACGAGGTGCAAAACGCTAGCTTTACTCAAGGAGATGGTGAAGGCACATTTACCGTACCCGCTTACACCACTGCTGTGTTTGTTAAAGTACAAGGCGAAATGCAAGGCGAGGGCTTAATAGCCAATGCGACAGCAGGCGCACCAGATGTTGTCCCTTTTGGCAGTACAGATGTATTTGTGCGTGGCGATATGAATGGCTGGGGTGAGGTTGATAAGCTCACTTATGTCGGTAATGGCGAATACCGTATTGCGATTACCTTAACTGCAAATAGTTATAATTTTAAACTGGCATCAGCAGATTGGAACACAGTTGATTTTGGTGCAATTTCTAGTGATGTGGCCGTTGTTGATGAAAACGTGGCTGAGTTGCTTGCTGCCAAAGGAGCTAACATGACCTTTACAGCATCACGTGACGCAACCTACGTGTTCTCATTAAATGCGGCAGACAAGCAGAACCCTGTGTTATCGGTATATAACCAAGAGCCTTTTGCTGACACTCCAGTATATTTACGCGGTGACATGAATGGCTGGTCTACCGATAATGAAATGGTCTATTTAGGTGGCAGTATATATCGTGCTGAAGTCATGGTTACCGCTGGAACCAAAGGCTTTAAAATGGCCTCTAGCGACTGGGATAGCGTCGATTATGGTAGCTTAGATGCAGATGGCACAGTGCAGCTGAGTATTGGCAAAGCACTGGCTGTAAAAGGTGGCAATTTAAGCATCAATATTGAAACAGATGCGATGTACAGTTTTACCTTTGATATGAGTAATCGTAATGCCCCTATTTTGACCATCGACAAAACAGACATGTTTGTCGGTAATACCGTTTACATTCGTGGTGGCATGAATGGCTGGGGCGAAGTAGATGCATTGGCCTATCAGGGATCATCTATTTACCAAGTCGATATTGTGTTAGCCGCCGGTGATAATGAATTTAAAATAGCGACAGCAGATTGGTCGACAATTGATTTTGGTGCAATAGCAGGCGATGACGCTGTGAGTGAAGGTTTGTTGAAAACCTTAGCGAAAAAAGGCGCAAACATGCATTTTAATGCCACAAGCGCCGGTACCTATCGCTTTACGGTAACAGGTCCAAGCTCTGAGTCACCTACTTTATTAGTGACAAAGTTGAACTAGGTTTAGTGATTATCCAGTAAACACAAAACCCAGCGCAAGCTGGGTTTTATTTGTTTAATTAAAACGGTTTAAGCGTCTTCTGTCGTCAGTTTACTAATTAATTCAGCAATAGTGTCGGGATCTTGTGCGCCAGAGACTAAATATTGTTGATTAAACACAATGGCGGGGACGGCTTGGATCCCGCGGCTGATCCACAGTTGCTCTTCCTCTTTTACCGCAGTTTCAAAGCGTTTGTCTGTGAGCACTGCTCGTGCCTCATCAGCATCTAAGCCTACCTTTGTGGCTGCTTCAATGAGAACTTCAATGTCATCTGGGTTTTTCTGATCAGTAAAGTAGCTGCTGAACAACGCCAGTTTCAATTCAGTTTGCTTGCCAGACTCCGCCGCCCAATAAAGTAGCTGGTGGGCCTGTAGCGTATTGTAAATTCGCGATGCGTCGGAAAAGTTAAACTCAAAGCCTAAATCAGCACCCATTTGGGTTAATCGTTGACGATTTTGTGTACTTTGTTCCGGTGTTGAGCCGTATTTCTCGGCAATATGTTCACCTAAGTGTTGTCCTTCAGGCCCCATTGCGGGGTTTAGCTCAAACGGATGCCACTGCAATTTAACCTCTAAATCGTCAAATTGACTCAATGCTTGTTCAAGTCGGCGATAACCAACAATGCACCACGGGCACATTACGTCAGAAATAATATCGATTTGCAGTTGATTCGTTGCCATAGGGATCCTTTATAAAAAATTAATTCGACTTCATTTACTAAAGTCTAAACAGATAAAAAATGTATAGTTGCTTACAAAGTAACTGCTTTTAGTGGTTATTTGTTTGGTTTGTAATCACTTGTGAGAACAAGCCAAAAGTTGCAACCTTTGTGACATTATTGTGTCTATACTTAATCAGTAATCTGATGTTTAATCAATGTAGGGGTTAGGTCAATTTGATATACCCCATGCACGTTTATTAATGGCACAGTGATAAAGTACGCAAGGAGATATAAAACACATTATAGACTTGAGTACTTGTGACGCAAAGCACATGCCCTATGTCTAAATATGTCAGTCTGCATTTGTGCAACACCATAATTTATGTCAGCATGCAGTTGTGACACGCGATAAATTTGGCAAGTAAATTCTTTTAAGGACAATCTATGAAAATAAATCTTTCTGGTCACCATGTTGATGTTACAGACACTGTCAAACAACACGTAGATGAAAAATTCGCTAAAATAGCTAGCCATTTCCCCACGCTTATCTCGCTAGATATCATCATTGCTAAAGAGCATGGTGAATATGATGTTGAAATTAGAACTAACTATGAAGGAACTCGCATTGCTGCTAAAGGTACTGATTTAGTCATGTATCCCGCTATAACAAGCGCTGCTAAAAAACTCGATGCGGCACTAAAGCATCGTAAAGGTCAATTGAAAGCAGATTTACATGAAAAACCAGATGTAACTGCACCAGAAATTGCTTACGAAAAAGTTCAAGAAATGGACTTACGTTAAGTACATTCGTTGATTAAACGACATTAAAAAACGCAGCTTAAGCTGCGTTTTTTAGTTTGGTCTGCTCAAAACACTAATGCTTCAAAACACTAATGCTAGGGAAGATGACGTTTGGCTCGCGGCTAAGTCATCTAGTTCCTAGACTTGTAGCGTTTCTCGTTTCAGCGAGTTTTATTCTTCGTTAATCTCAGCGTTGTGATAAACGTTCTGTACGTCGTCACAATCATCAAGAGCGGCTAAGAATTTTTCAAAACTTTCAATGTCTTCGCCAGTAAGTTCTGTCATGGTTTGTGGCACAAATGCTAAATTTTCTACCTTAAAATCAATCTCTGGAAAGGCTTCAGTTAACACTGTGCGGGCATTGTTAAACTCTGACACTGGCGCAAATACGCTGATGATGCCATCTTCAAGCTCTACATCGGCAACGTCGACGTCAGCCATCATAAGCAGTTCTAAAATAGCTTCATCGTCATCACCATCAAATACAAATACTGCTTGATGTTCGAACATATGGCCAACAGTACCAGGGCTACCTAACTTGGCATCATTTTTAACAAATGCTTGGCGAACCTGAGTAAAAGTACGGTTACCGTTGTCTGTTAAGCAGTCAACAATCACCATACAACCGCCAGGTCCAAAACCTTCATAGCGGGCGGTATCATAATCTTCACCACCACCACCACGAGCTTTTTCAATGGCACGTTCAATAACGTGTGCCGGAACTTGATCTTTCTTTGCGCGGGCAATCAAGCTACGTAGAGCTAGGTTACCATCTGGGTCAACGCCGCCTTTAGCGCAAATGTAAATCTCTTTACCATAGCGTGAGTAAATTCGTGTCTTTTGGCCGGCGGTTTTCGCCATGGACTCTTTTTTATTTTGATATGCTCTGCCCATCTTAATCTCGTTTTTTAAATGTTTAAGGCTAAAAATTGTCATCGATTCTAACAGGAATTAGTTGTGCTGTTTAGGTGCAGGATCTAAATTTCACGTAAATAGGCTTGATAATACGATAAATATTATTAAATTCAGTATTCGCACCTCGTCTCATTAGTGAATAATTTTTATACTAACATCTCAAGCCTGTTAATTTTATGTATCAATTACTTTGAATCAATAATACAATTTAAACATAATTATCATTTAATGATAAAATACAATAATAAGTTGAAAGGTGTTTTTGTTGGCTAAAATCAATAGATTAAGTGTTTGCCTTTTGATAAATAGATGAGTTGATGAGCTAGGTTATCAATATCATTTCTACCCTGAACCAGTATGCTGTAAATGAGAATGCGAATATGAAATCTGAATCTGCTGAAGGTCAAACGTCAACTGCCACTGTGACTATTTTGTATTATGAAGCGCCTGTTGGTTTAGAAATGCATAATGCTGTCATGACCGGTTTACATGTTAGTAAAACAGGACGCGTAATGATCCCAGAATCATTTCGCCGAGGTAAGTCAATTATTGCGGTGTTAGAGGGTGAGTGCACAATACTTAACTCGTTAGGTGAGCGTGTTTATTCACAGCGTGTATTGAGCTAAGCACTTATTGATTCAAAACCTAAAAAAGACACCACAATGCGTCTTTTTTGGTTATTGCTATGCTACTTGCTATTTAGCAATATGGTGATTAATCATTTGATTCACAGCGTAATAAATCATTTAATAGCTTATCTGCCAAAGGCTGTAATACTTGCATATTAGGTTCGGTATGAGCCACCGTTCTTAAACCGTATATTCCCATCACCAAATATTGCGCTAAAAACTGACTGTCGCTGTCTTGTGCGATTAACTTTTGTTTTTTTGCTGTATCAAATACTTGCGCTAACGACTGCTGCCACAGCTGCAAAAATTCACAGGCCATAAGTCTAATTTGCTCGTCTTGCTCGCCCATTTCACTGAGTGATTTGGTCAGTAAGCATGACTGGGTCGCATCGCAGCTTAAACATTCTTGTACGATTAGGGCTAAATATGCACCTAAGTTGTCTACCGCTGAATCATCATTGGCAAATAGCTGCTCAAATTGCTTACTGCGATCTTGTTGATATTGCTCAATTGCAGCAATAAATAAGCCTTTTTTATTATCAAAGGCACAGTAAATTGACCCCGGATGTAGTCCCGTTGCTTTAGTGAGATCTTGCATGCTGGTTTTAGCGAATCCATTCACTAAAAAGGTGCTCATAGCAGCACGTAAAACAGTTTCTCTATTAAATTCAGCGTGTCTCATATCTGGTCACTTCTGGTTAACAACAAAGCGTGATAACTCATCACACTTGAGTCTAACTAAATTTTACCGACTATTCAAAAAATACTTGAATGTCTATTCAAATACGATTAATCTTGAACGCATATTCAAGAATGGAGTTAACCACATGACGGCCAGTTTATTTACCCCTTACAAACTCAATGACACCTTAACATTATCAAACAAGATTTTAATGGCACCATTAACGCGTTGTATGGCGGATGATGACCTTGTGCCAACACTGAAGATGGTTGATTACTATGCTCGCCGAGCTGAAGCTGGTTTAATTATCAGTGAAGCGACAATTATCCGCCCAGATGCCCAAGGCTACCCAAACACCCCTGGCTTATTTACTCCAGCTCAAATTGACGGTTGGCGTAAAGTGACCGATGCCGTGCATAAAAGTGGCGGTAAAATCTTTGCTCAACTTTGGCACACTGGCCGTGTAGCACACCCACATTTTTTCGATGGTGGTGATGTACTTTCTTCTTCTGCACAAGCGGTTGAAGGTACAGTGCCTAGAATGCGCGAACTCGTTTATCAAACACCAAAAGCGGCCACCTTAGATGATATTAAGCAGTTAGTGGTTGATTATGCTCAAGCAGCGGCAAATGCGATTGATGCTGGCTTTGACGGCGTTGAAATTCATGCAGCGAATGGTTATTTAATTGACCAGTTTTTGCATCATGACAACAATCGCCGTGAAGACGAATACGGCCAAACTCCGGCAAACATGTCACGCTTTGCTTTAGAAGTTGTTGATGCTGTGGTTGCCACAATTGGCGCAGATCGCACAGCTATTCGAGTTTCTCCTGGTGCCTATTTTAATATGGCCGCCGATCCACGCGACCGTGATGTGTTTGACTATTTATTACCTGAGTTGGCTAAACGCAATTTAGCGTTTTTACATGGCGGTATTTTTGACGACTCAATGCAGTTTGATTACTTAGGCGGCAATATATCGACCTATTTGCGCAGTGTTTATACTGGCACCTTAGTGGGTGTCGGTAGTTATACCGCCGAAACGGGCAGTGCAGCCATAGCCGACAACAAATTTGATTTGTTGGCAATTGGCCGTCCATTTATTGCCAATCCAGATTACGTGGCAAAAGTGCGTGATGGCGGCGAATTAGTGACATACGCCGACAGCATGTTAGCGGAACTGATTTAACGTTATTTGTTGTTTTAGGTTACTAACGTCAATGGAGGTTAGTAACCTAGTGTGTAGGAATCCATTTCTAAGCCGTACTTGATGTACTAGAAATGGCGCTAAAATTATCAACCCCAATTTGTGTTTTTTAGCCTCCGTTTTGACCACAGCTATTGCTGTGGTTTTTTTTGATAAAAATTTAGCAGAAATTTGTCTCCGTGGGTGCAGTCTATTACTATGGCGACAATTTTCGGCAAAGAGAAACATGATGCAGACACTGCAACAATTAAATGATGGTTTGTTACTGGGTTATCAACGGGTCAGTATCGCTGAACAACTTACGCAATTTCCTACAAAACTGTTTGAATTAGCCGATACCCTAGAAGTACTCGATCTTAGCAATAACCAGTTGTCGTCGTTGCCAGATAACCTTGCCGATTTACATCAACTTAAAATCTTGTTTGTGTCGAATAACCTATTTGAACATCTTCCAGCTGTATTAGGTCAGTGTCCAAAGCTCGAAATGATAGGTTTTAAAGCCAATCAAATTCGTACCGTACCGGAAGCATCCATTCCGAAACAAACCCGTTGGTTAATTTTAACCGATAACCAAATTGAGCAATTGCCAGACAGTTTAGGTCAATGTCATCGGCTCGAAAAGCTTGCGCTTGCGGGTAACCGATTAACAGCATTACCTAATAGCATGGCAAACTGCCATCAATTAGCCCTGATCCGATTATCGGCTAACCAGCTTACCGCTTTACCACATTGGTTATTTGAGTTACCTAACTTAGCCTGGTTAGCCTTTGCAGGTAACGTGTTCAGTCATGTTGAACATTGCGATAATACTCGCGTACCTGTAGTGCCATTAAGCCAGTTTACTTTAGGTCAGTTACTCGGGCAGGGCGCATCTGGACTAATTTACCAAGCCACTCACCATGCTGAACAATCAGATGAGGCAAGCTTTAGCTGCCAGACTGATGTTGCGATTAAGTTGTTTAAGGGCATGGTGACCAGCGATGGTTACCCTGCAGATGAGCTTGATTGCTGCTTGACCGCCGGCGAACACCCAAATTTAATCAATGTAGTGGCACAAATTAATCAACCAGAGCAACTGGGTTTAGTGATGCAACTTATCCCGCCAAGCTATGGCAATTTAGGTTTACCGCCGTCGTTGCAAACCTGTAGCCGCGACACCTTTGAAGCGCAAACCGTATTTACTTGGGCTCGCATAACTTATATTGCCAGCCAAATGGCTGATATTTTGGCTCATTTACATCAAAATGGGATTAGCCATGGCGATATCTATGCCCACAACATCATGATAAATACCCAAGATAACGTATTGTTTGGTGACTTTGGCGCCGCCTCAAATTTAAAACAGTTTACCCCACAGCATTTGCAATTAATGCAAGCGATTGAGGTGAGGGCATTTGGTTATTTGGTCGATGATATGCTAAACCTCATCGATAACCCAAACACACCACAAGCGACAATGTTGCGCCAGTTAGTACAAGATTGCTTGCAGCATAGTGTATCAACTAGACCGAGTTTTGAGGCGTTGTTACCCCGTTTTGCGAGCATTGTGTAACAGATAAACACACTCGGGCTAAGGCATCATTAGGTTTACCCTGCCTAGTTGTTTCTTAACTCGGGTGAATGCCCCAAGCTAATGGCTCTAGCTAATCGTACGGCGAATAAAAAATCCAGAATATGGTCTTTAGCCACACACTGGATTATAATCAGATTATCATGTCGTAATGAAAGGCTAGCCCACTGTGGAAAATAAAACTGCACGTTTTACTGTATTAATGGACCCGCTAAAAAAGCAGGCATTTGAACAATTGTGTGCTGCGCAAGATCTCACCCCATCACAAGTCACCCGTCAGCTTATTCGCGAATACCTCGAAAAGCATGATGTGAGTTTTGCTGACAATCAAAGTCGCCCCAATCCACAGGTAAAAAGCTAAGCTTTAATTTGCCTATTGTTAGGCTATTCGTGACGTTAGCGGTAATCCCAATCGTTACGTTAACAGGTGAGTGGATCAGCTGGTTTACTATCCTAGGGTAGTCAATTTGTGATAATAGCATTATAATGTCATTACAATATTCGGCAGGGTAGATACTTTTCTACCTCACGCCAATCGATAAAGCCTGTCGAACTGCGTATTAGCGCTGTTAACGTGTTCGACAACTGCCAAGAACACAGAGAGTAAAGATATGAGTGATGTAATCCCGCCATGCCCAAAATGTGAGTCTCCGTACGCTTATTCAGACGGCACATTATTAATTTGCCCAGAATGCGCCAATGAGTGGAACCCAAATGAAGAAGTGGTTGATCCAGACGCTATCATTTTAAAAGATGCCAACGGCAACTTATTAGCAGAAGGCGACAAAGTCACCTTAATTAAAGACCTTAAAGTAAAAGGTTCATCACTCGTGCTTAAAGTTGGCACTAAAGCAGTGATCAACCATTTTGTCGACGGCGACCACGACATCGATTGTAAAGTGGATGGCAATGGCCAAATGATGCTGAAATCGAAGTTTGTTAAAAAACAAAGCTAATAACGATTGAACTAGTCGTTATATGTGACCATTAATCAGCTTGAGGCTGATTAACAAAAAATCCCTGCAGGCAGTAATGCCAGCAGGGATTTTTTTATGGACTCA
>Ga0208814_1000120_pt1 | contig 57552 bp, 75 predicted proteins | sample MalvirAntarct_55_FD_184253 | JGI IMG/M metagenome (GOLD analysis project Ga0208814, IMG submission 184253) | Marine viral communities from the Global Malaspina Expedition - Malaspina viral metaG Antarct_55 (SPAdes) (version 2) | ecosystem: Environmental > Aquatic > Marine > Oceanic | place... | reverse complement strand
ATTGATAAGTTTGATACGAAAAAGTTTGGCGAGGATGCTGCTAAATCTTTTGACAATAGGTACTTAAAGTCTATTAACGAAGGTAATGTAGGGACTAGAGATAGTATACTTGAGAACCCTTTATTTGCAAGTGCTAAAGAGAATTATATAAAAGCAGCACTTCAGCCTACGTACGCAGCTCAAAGTATATTAGCTGATGGAAGTGGTGATTATGAGTACTCTGAGAATATAGAGGACAAAGGGAAGGAAGGTATTATAGTTCTTATACCTGACCCTAACAATCCTAATAGCGGTGTGCTAGTACCTGACTTAACAAAGGACCAAAAAGATGAGGCTTACGATATCCTTAATGAGCAGTTTATGGCTCGTTTAGGTTTTTCTGAGACTACAGAGAGTCAAGCAAAAAGAGATGCTTTAACTAAGGCTAATGAGTTAAAAGGACTTGAGATAGATTATAAGAAAGATACACTAGACAATAGAACTGAATTAGCAAATTTATCGGTTGATAAAATTGAGCAAGACATAAAGCAAGGTAAAGAAAAACACAATGCTGATATGAAGGCTGCTACGACTAAAGAGGAAAAGGCACAGGTCGAGGCTGTATACTATAAAGAGAATCTTAATCAAAGAAATTTACTTCTAGCAGTTCAGGTTAAAAACGCTAAAAAACCTAAGCAGTGGGAGGATGTCAAAGAAGAAAGTAAAGCAGTTATAAGAAACTCTGTAGCTAAGGTTGGTAACTTATTTAATATAGAGGAGGGTAGTGATGCTACTATAGATGACGCTATCAGTTTTGTTCGTAGTTTAGACTCAACGATAGAAGATATTATAAGGACTAAGGATGGTCTTACTATAATTAGATTAGATGGTGATGGCTTAGAGACTTCTAAGAAAATTAACGCTAATACTAAGAAAGGATTTATTGAAGCTGTAATGGGTGAGGTAGCTCAAGAGTACAATGTAGCTCAATACTTAGATGAATTAGATATAGATAATGACGCTGAGTATCAAGTTGATAAGGGTATAACTGAAACTAATGACGAAAAAATAATAATTCGTGACACCTTTATTAATGATTCTGTAACTGATGGTTTATTTATTAAACCACAGAGTAGAATAGGGAAGGATGAAGAGTCATCTCAAGATTATTTCAATAAAAACTTTGGACCTAACTCCGATTTTGCAAGCCTAGGATTGGAGTCATCTGTTTCACGTGACGGTACAATTAAAATAACTGTAGGAAAAGATGGCGTGGAAGATAGTGATGGCAATGAGATATCTCTTACTATAAGACCTCAAATGTTTACAGGTAACAAGGTTGACTCTAACAAGAAGGCAATGAAGGATTTTATTACTAGAGTTACAGACTTAAACCTAGAAGATTTTACAGGCAGCATATCTAATAAGCCTACACCAAGTAGCACTCCAAAGAAAAAAACACCTATTTCAATATAACAAGACTAGATTATGGACGAGATTAAAGCTCAAGAGTTATTTGATTTTTTCAATCAAGAGGGTTACGATTTAGGTGACTTAAATAATTTTATATCTGCATTAACTGATGACGTAAAGAGAGAGGAGTTATATTCTTTCTTTAATGAAGAGGGGTATGATATTGGTTCTCTAGAAAACTTTACATTAAAAAAAAAAGACGAATCCGTTTCCACTATTCAAGAGGACGTTACGGAATCCATTACACCAACAGAGCAGGAGGAACCTGTATTATTGGAGTCTTCTACTCAAGAAGTTGAGGAGCCTGTTGCAATAGACTTTACTCCTGAAGTTACTGAAGAGTCTGTTCCAACGGACTTTACACTAACAGAGCAGGAAGAGATTGAGTTTCAAAATTGGATGGCTACAGACCCAAATGTTGTAGCTTGGAGAGAAGAGTTTAAGCAAGCCTATAGTGAGGAACCTCAAATTGACAATTCAAACTACGACTATCGTGGTGCTTGGAAGGCAGGCATTATACCTCAAACTAATGAAGTTGATGGTATGTATCATTGGGGAAGTAAAGGCGAGGGTGGAGTAGATTTGAAATCAAAAGACCATCCTACTCGTTGGAAGTCTGATTATATGGAAGCTACAGGTATTAACCCTGACGATACCGGTATAACAAAAGAAGAAGCCTTAAGTGTTATCGAAGAGTCTGTTCCAACAGACTTTACTCCTGAAGTTATTGACTTCTCAAAAGGAACAGAGGATGTTGCGGGAGAGAAAGACACTTTGATTGAGAGAGTATTTGGTAAGAATGAAATCACAGATTTATTTGGTGACTTATATAGAGCGGGTGCAGCAGGTCAAGCACAGGGTGGTTCAGTAGATGAAGCACTTGAGTTGTTTGCTAAAGGCTCAGACGCTTCTCAAGAAGATATTGATGACTTCATTGCAGCACAGAAACGTATGCAGTCTATGGGTGAGTCAGATGAGATGCGTGACTTTCAGAAGATATACCAAGCTGATGGTGGAGGTTGGTTAGGATTCATTAAGGGTGTTATCGCAAACCCTACAGTTATACCACAATTATTTGTATCCTCAGTAAGTGCTATGGCTACACCGGCTACCTTGGCAGGTGCAGCAGGTGGTGCTGCGGCAGGTGCAGCAATCGCAGGTCCTGCAGGTGCTCTTATTGGTGCGATGGGAATGGCAGGTACTACACTTGAGACGGGTCTTACATACGCTGAGTTACTACAAGAGGAACTTGGCGGGAAGGAGATGACTGAAGAAAATATTAGAGAAATTTTAGGGAATCAAGAGAAGATGAACAACATCCGTTTTAAGGCTGTTGGACGTGGTCTTACTATTGGAGCTATTGACGCTATCTCAGGTGGGATAGCAACTAAAGTTGTTGGTAAGGTAGCAGGAATGACAGGTCGTAAACTTTTAGCAGGTGCGGCAGGTGGTGCAGTTGAAGCTGTTGGTGGTTCGCTTGGTGAGGTTGGTGGACGATTGGTTGCAGGTCAGGAGATGGATATTGCTGAGATTGGTTTTGAAGGTATCGCAGGTACAGCAACAGCACCACTAACGGTGGGTTATGGTTTATATAAAGCACCAAAATACTCCATCAATGGTACGGGTAAGGATGCTAGAGTTACAGGTCCTGATATGGCTAAATTTATTAGAGAGGCTTCACCTCAGGATTTAATTAAAGCTGAGGTCAATATTGTAAATGACAATGAGCTTCAGTCTATATACGATGAGAAGTATAAGGAAGCTATAGTTAGTGAAGATATAAAGAAAGTTAGTCCTGACATGAACAAGCCAACACTTGATGCGATAACAAAGCTACAGGTAGAGTTGGATAACTTAAAGTCAAACGAGACTCAGCCTGCAAAAGATAGAGCTAAGGTAATTAAAGAGGAGATAAAGAATCTCCAAGAGAATCCTATCACAGAAGGTGAGGCTAGAGAGACTGACATTACAGTTGATGGTGACGATGTTAGTACTACAACTAATGTAGTGACTGAAGAGTTTGCTGCTAAAAAATTAGCAGAGGAGGGTGTTATAAACCCAACACCTGAGCAGATATCAGAAAAACAACAACAAATTTTAAAAGAACAAGCCGATGCCATTCAAGAGCCAAGCACAGAGACGGTGGATGTACAAGAACAAGCCGGAGATAGCCAAACAGTGGGAGAGGGAGACTCCGAAGTCAGCGAACTTACCACAGAGACTACACAAGAAGTTCAAGAATCTGATGTCAGCCCGGAAGTCCAAGCTGAGGTAGATGCGATTGAAGCAGACGAGAGAATAGACTTGTCTGAGCTTGATGCAATCACTCCAACGGAAGAGGTTGTTGCAGAGGAATCTACTCCTAGGTTTAGATTAGATGGATTAGAAACTCAAGACCAAGAAACATCTGCTATTACTGAGGAGATGAATAAGATGGATAAGAATGAGATTGAGTTTAAAGCATCAGGAGCTTCTAGGGATTATGAAGTTAACCCAATAAAAGAAAGTAACTCGATTAAAAAGATTACTCAAAAAGCTCTAGACTTTATAGGTGTTAAGAGTGAGAACGATTTGCTTAAGCCTCTTGACTTCTTTGATGGTATACCAATGTTAACAGGTATGTCAGACATCCTCGCTTCCGGTACAGTTAAAGATGCTCAAGGAAACAATATGGATGTTGACGGGGGCATAATGTTTAATATACTAGGTAAGAATACAGAAGCCGCTTGGGCAGGTGTAAATGAAGATGGTGCTAAAACTCAATTTGACAACGCTGTAAGATTATATGAAGAAAACAAAGTGTTGTTTGATAAGCTATGGGATGACGGAAAATTACCTCAAGGTCACGTACCTATGGCTATAGCTAGAATGTCTGATAGTGCTATTAATTCTAATGAAGCTATATTCAGATATGTAAGCCCGGCAATAAAGTCTGCCCCAAAAAAGAATCAAGTAAAGGCTTTAGCTGATTTACAAGTTAGTTTAGATAAAGCTAAGACTTCTTCTCAAAAATCTACAGTAGGGAAGAAGAAAGTGGCTGCAGCTATTAAGCTACAAGAATTTATTAAGAAGAATAAGATTAAAACCCTAGGGCAGTTAGCTGATTTAGTTGTTAAACAAGCAAACCAAAGAGCTAAGGGTGATATGAATACCTTAACTCTTGATGATAGGAAGTTATTGTTTGAATCAATCATATATCCTCCGGGAGCTAAAAAAAATAATAGGGCTGTAATAAAATCTTTAGCTGAAGGAAACCCTAAGTTTAATGTAGACGCTTTCTTTGCTGATAATATATACAAAGCAATAGGAGAACCTTCAATGATTAAGGGAGCACACGGAGATATAGTTGCTGTTGTTGGTATTGACGTTACAGATAAAGGCGGTGTTACAAAAGTTTCTCACGATAACTATGGATTCGGACCTAAAGGTAAAGCGATAGCTTTAATCTCTAAACCAAAACACGGTATTGACGTATTCTCAACTTGGAAAGCTAAGGCTAGTAGAGTTTTTAAGAGAAATAAAAAAGGTGAGTTCCCTACTAAAGAAGCCACAGCACAGCAAGTTGGTGGGGCTTTCTTTAACGATAAGGTTTTTCAATCTGACCCTGCTAAAACGAAGCAATCAAACCTTGACATACTTATAGGTAAATTAAAGTTTGCATTCCCATCAGTTAATGTAGCAACAAGTCAGGTTGAGTTTGATGCTATACTAGACCAACCCGGTGTTAGAACTCAAGAATCTAATGGTAAAACTATCCTTGGTCTAACTAAGGATGGTAAGATATTTATAAACCCTGCATTTGATTCTTTAGCTACACCAATACACGAGTTCGGTCATATATGGACTGATTTCTTACGTTCAGATGCTTCAGGTAAAAAAGGTACAGCTCTTTTGGCTCGTGGTTTAAAATTAGTTGAAGGTACTGATGCCTTAAAAGCTGCGATTGAAAAGTATGGTGATACGAAGTTAGCTAGAGAAGAAGCCTTAGTAGAACTTATGGCTACTAAAGGTGAGACTATCACTAATGCTGCTCAGAAGTCTAAGTTTAAGGAGTGGATGAATGCTACCTTTAAATACATAAAACAAAACTTTACTACGTCTGATGAATTGTTTAAAGGCAATATAAAGGACATAGAGAATCTAACGCTTGATGAATTTATTAACACAGGTCTTGCTGACTTGTTTAGTGGTAAACCTTTAGATGCTAAATCTAAAACCAAATTCGATGCAAAGGCTGAGGCTCAAGCATCCAAGGCTAGGTTTGAGTTAGGAGACTCTTCTAATAAAAAAGCGGTAAAGTCTGCTGTAGAAAAACTACGTGGTCTTGGATACTCTGAGGTGGTTATAGGTGAGCTACTTAAACAAAAAGGTGTAGAATCAAACTTAATATCAGAGGTTTTAGCTACCAATAAAAAATCAGCACCTAAAGCTAAGGTTACCGAGGATTTAGTACCGGGTTCTAAGAAGGTTGAGAACGCTATTGATGATATTATAAAGAGAACTCAAGATAGAGCTAATAAGAAAAACAACAACAAAGGTCCTAAGAATATTACACCAAAGGTTAGTCAGGAAATTCTGCTTAAAAATGCTATAGAGTATTTAAAGTCTACACCTTTATATGAAAGAGCTTCAGACGTTGTTCGTGAGGAATTAGTTCGTGGTGTTCGTAAGAAACTTTCTCTAAAAGAAAAGTCCTCACCATCTAAAGCAACTCTTGACAGCAACTTCGGTAAGGAGATAACAACTACAGATAAGAAGCTATACGCTAAGAGATTAAAAGATTTGCAAGAAGGTGCTAAGACTGCACAGCAAGCTATACAAGAGTCTAGTAAGTTAATAACTGAGAATGTTAAGGCTCTAGTTAAGAAAGGCTCTATAACAAACGGTCAGGCACAGAGGATATTAAATAGGTTTGCGAAGGTAGATGTTCTAAACGAGGTGTCTATAGATAGCTTTATGGATTATATGGCTAACGTATACAATAAGTCTGAAGATAAATATAAGAAGACTTTAATATCTGAAATTCGTAAAAGAGTATCTAAGTCTGCAAAGAAAACTAAATCTGTAGATGCTGATAGTCAGCAGTTCTTTGAGGTTATGGAGGCTGTACTTAATAAAGTCCTTGCAACGATAGATGGTAAGCCTGTAAAGATTGATGCTGATGATATAAAGAAATCCTTATTCCCTGATATTGATACCATACTGCAAAAAGAATTTTCAGAGTTAACCAACAAAGAAAAGTCTCAGCTATATGCCTCAGAGATATTCGAGTCTGTAGATGGGCTCAGAGATATGAGTCTTGAGCAGGTTGAACAACTACTTGAAGATATTAAACGAGGTCAAGAAGGTGGTCGTATGGAGCTTAAGAAAAAACTTGATGCGTTCAGAGCTGAGGTTAAAGAGACTAAGAATCAAGCTGATAAGGACATTGAGGATGGTTACTCAGAGCTTTTTGAAGACGGTAAACCTAAGGATAAAAATCAACTAGACTCTGACAGAGATGATAGACGTATTGAGTTATTTGGTAAGGGGTTAGGTGAGGCTATAAATAAATACGCTAAGGAGTTTAGCTACACCAACGTAGGTAAAATGCTTCAAGCTATAGGTAATAACTTAAAGCACCTAGGTACTCTTACTAATGGTCTTGATAAGGTTGGTTCTTTCTTTACAGAAAACGTGTACAACGCTCTTAATAAGATGGAGAGTGTATATACTAAAGGTCTTCAGAATACTCGTACTAAGATGGATGAGATAGCTAAAACCATTGACGGTATAGATAGCTACAAGGACATTAAGAAAAAACTTGCCACAGGAGTTCATAAGATTACAGGATTAAAAACTTCTAAGGGCGGTGTGTTATCTAGCGATTCTTTCAATGCAGACCAACTTATGAGACTCTACGCTCTTAGTAAGAATAAGGTTCAACGTGATAAGCTACTCGCTCAGGGTCTTACTGATTCAAAGCTGAAAGAGATTGAATCTATCTTAGGTAAAGAGGTTGTTGAGTTTGTAGATAAGACAGTAGAGTATTTAAGTACCGAGTACTTCGAGAATACTAATGAGGTTTATTCTGATGTCAACAACGTAAACCTAGGGTATGTTGATAATTACTTTCCAACTCAAACTATTCAGACTAAAGTTAACGCTGACCTATTAGAGAACGGTGATTTTAGTGGTGTGTTTAATGCACAGACTGCTCCTGCCTTAAAAGAAAGGGTTGATTTAACGGGTGATGTAGACCTTAGAGGTTCAGATTTTACCTCTACTCTTCAAGACCACTTTGAAACTATCGAGAGGTATAAGGGTTACGCTAAGGGGGTTAAGAAGATGAATGCTATATTTAAGTTCAAATCTGTTAATACCTTATTGACTGAGACAGGTCTTGGTAAGGCTGTAAAGAATGCAATCAACTACGCTGTTAATCCTAACGGTGGTAAGGCTGCTATTCAGTCAAACCTTGTTGATAAGTTAATGACTAAGTACACAGGTTTTGCTCTAGCATTCAAGGCTGTTCAGATTCTTAAGCAGTCCACTTCTTTTGTAAATGCTTTTGAAGATTACTCGTACAGAGGTAAGGGTAAGTCAAAAGTACCGGGGCTTGACTTATTAATGTTTATGGTTGATGGAGCTAAAGTTATAGCGACTATGCCTTCACAAATAAAAAAGGCTTGGAATTTATCACCTATGTTTCAAGAGCGTCTACTTAAAGGACTAGAGGGTGATGTGTATGGTCTTGAGACAGGCTCAGTAACATATAAACCTGCGTCTCAATCTCAGAAAAGTAAAGCCTTTAGGATGTTAAAAGCTGCTGCAGGTAGCCCAACTGTTCTTGGTGATGTACTTGGTGTTATGGGGTATATGATTAACTTCAATAGAGATATTGCTAATGGTATGAGTGAAGCTGATGCTGTTGCAAAGTTTGAGGACTATAACACTACTCAGCAATCAAGAAGAAGTACAGATAAGATACCTCTACAAATGGATAGCAACTCCTTAGTTCGTGGTTTTACTATGTTCGGTAGTACTGTTTTTTTACAGATGAACAAGGTGATGCAGTCTACCACTAACATACTTAGGTCGGTAAGTCAGGGCGAGAAACCCTCAGCTAAAAGTGTTAGAGGTCTTGTATTAAACCTTGGAGTCGCAAATGTTATGTTCGCACTTGCGGCTAACATAGCTAAGTTTATTAAGGGCGAGGATGAGGATAGAGAGGAGGCTTTAGATAAGATGAAAGATGCAATGATGGGTCTTAATCTTATATATCAGATTCCTTACTTCGGTGCATCTGCTGAGGAAGCAGTCAATAAGATGAGAGGTAACAGTAGTAGACCAATAGATAGCGTAGTAAATCCGTTTAGTTCTGTGTCTCGAAAGTTTACTAAACTAGCTAAGCTATCAAAGGAAGATAAGGAAAATGGTGAATCTAAAGCAATAGGTAGTGCTGTAAGAACTCTAACCGAGATTGGTTTAGGTGTTCAGTTCGACCCGTTTATTGGACTTGCGAATGCTTTCCAAGGAGATTTTAGTGAGGAAAATATGTATGATGTACTTGGTGTAAGCTCATCTTATAGACCTAAAGGTACATCAGAAACTCAGATAAAGAAAGATAAGCTAGGTCAGTATAATAGTGAGACTGATATGAAGCGTTATGACAAAGCACTATGGCGTAAGACATTCGGTCCTGAATCTGAAGGATACTTAGATAGAGTTGCTGAGAAAAAAGCTAAGGCTATAGAACGAAAAGCTAAGCAAGCTGAAAAGGACGCTCTATATAATTACAAGAAGAAGAAGAAAAAAAGTAAGTCTACTAAGAGAGGTATAAGAAACAAAGGAAAATTTAGTGGTAGATAAAAAAAAGAGAGTCCGTTCACACGGACTCTCCAATAGAACTACACATGTCAACGTCAAGTTCAACTCATTTAGTACAATAGTCAGAGCAAATATACTAATACTTTTTATATATAGTAGTATATTGTATAAAGAATTATTGCATTTACAACGACTGCAAAGATAAACTCTTTGATGTCAGGTGTCTCAGAATCGTACATACTTAAATCCTTTTTGTTGGTTATAATAAATCATTAGCTCCTCGTCATTAACTGAGCTAGCCCTTGGCTTTCTACCGCCCCACCTAACATCGCCCTGTATTTCCGAAACCTTAGCGTAGATGATGCCATCCTCACACGCCCATATCATTACAGGATTCAACCTCTTATCGCATAGCCTGACTATCTTACTAGCCGAAACAGGTAGAGGATAAGCTTCTTTAAGGGGTCTTAACCTTCCTTTAACCTCAACATAAGCAATGAGTTCTTTGCTGCTATTAAACACTCTGTAATCGATATCGTTCGGTCCTAACTTCTTGAAGCTACCACCGAAAATATCAACAAACTTTTGTATAGCCTGCTCCTCTCTTATTAAGTCAGCTTTATTTTCAAACCTCATAGTGGTGCTCTGCGTGACATCGAGCACAAAGTACCTGACACTTTTTTATTTCTTTAATTATCCTCTTGATTGCTAACCCATCACAAACTCCCTCAGACACAGAGAACTCCTTGTTTTCATCTGTATGATGAAACTCTAGAGCTTTAACATTAAATGTCTTGTGTGTCTTCTTAGAGTACCCACACTTTAAGCACTCTAAGCTTTGTTTATAATCTTTAAACCAAGCCTTTATCTTATGCTTGTAGCTATGCTTAGTGGTATTGTAGCAAATCTTGCACACATTTCTGTAGTACTTCTTACCGTTCTTAACTCCGGCTGACCAATAATAATTTGGCGGTCTCTCTTCCTTACAGTCGGTGCAAACTTTAAGACTCATCCTCTAAGGAGCTTATTAAATTATCTAGCTTCTTAATCAATGCTCTAACCTCTGCCTTAGCCTCTTTACTTTCCTTGTCAGCTAAGTGTTCGTAGACCTTATTAGTAGAGTCGTGTATCTCATCCATCAACAGGTTTATATTCTTTAATCTTGATTGTTGATAGTATGTTAACGACATTTTACTTTGAGTCTATTGCGGTTAGAAAAGTTTTACCCATAGTTGGGTCTAATACCTTTATGTGTTTGTATATCTTTTTAGATAACGTCTTAACTAAGCTAACTTCTTTAGCTGTAGAGTCTGAACCTAGGTTGGTATACATCTTACAATCTATACGTAGTAGCTCATCTATTTTCTGCTTAGTGGTTAAAGAACTTACGCCCATTAACTCCTCTAAATTATCTTTACTATAGCCCATTGAAAAACCTATTTAACTTTAACTCTATTTCTTTTTCTGTTGCAGGTGTAACCTTTTGGTTTATTAACCTGTGCATAGACTCGTTCTTTTTATTGTACTCCTCTATTCTTTCAAGTTTAGATGTGAGATTTGCGTTGTGCGAATCTAATTCTTTTACCCTTAAATTCAAAATATTAACTTTACTTTCTAACTCTAACTTTTCCACATCAAAAATAGTAACGTCATCTTTATGGAATTGATAAAGTATTTTTTCGTGAAACTTTCTAAATCTATTATCAGTCTTCTCGTAAGCATCAAACAAATTATAGTAGTAGATTATTGTAGCGTGGCACTTACCCACAATCTTTCCAATTTTAGCGTACCCAAAACCTAAATCCCTAAGCATTACGCAGTATGAAATTCTAGCTGATACATACTCCCTCTTTCTGCTCTTTATTTTTAAGTCTAAACTGTAAACTGACTCAACGATAGATAATAGTCTATCGCTTTTCTCTAGTATTGTCTCTTCTCTAAATCCCGTCTTCATCTCTTTGTAGTGTTTCTTTTTTAATCATTAAATCTAAATACTCGTCTAGTGTTATCTCCTCAACATCTAAATAGATAGGGCTTTCGTAATGGGTCTCATTTATAAACTCTAGTATAAAGTAAACCTTATTATTATTCAGCCTACCCCCTAAATGCTGAGTGTAATCGTCTTGCTTAGGTAGAATGTCATCGTTAAATATTAACTGCTTGATTATATCGTCCTGCTCATCCTCGTAAAAGTCTGATAGGTAATCCATAAACGCAGCATCAAATCTAAGCGTCTTCTTCCCCTCTGTAGACTTCTGTTCTGAATCCATACCCTTCTAATTCTTTAAGTCTATACTCCTGTAACTTAGATACCACACCTGTAGGTCTCTTCACTTCACTGAATAGCACGTCAGCGTTTGGTTTAAAGGCAACCAAGTCAGGAATCCCATTCTTATTAGTCTTTACTAACTTCAAGACATAATAGCCCTCGGATTCTAACTGCTTGATTCTCTTTGATTGTATCTGTTGCTCTGTCATTCTATAAAGATAATAAATCTCTTTTAAAGTGTCTTAGTGTATAATCCTTCTTCTTTGTAACCGCCTTATATATCTCAGTCTCAATACCTCCCTTGGCAAATATCCAATAGACCTTGTTTTTAAGACGCTCTTTGGTTGTCATCCTATCCTTTGACTGCCAATAGCTTGTAGCACTGAAGTCAATGTTGTAGTAAACCAAACAGTCAGCGTGTCTCAGTGAGATGCCCTCACGTCCTGATACAATCTGAAGGGCTATATTCTTATTAGTCCGCTCGAACGGACTAAGCTCAGTTACTAACTCATCACCAAACACTTGCTTTAAGGCGTTCAACTCTTCCTTGAACTTATAGAAGATACCAATCTTCTTACCTTTGAAATGCTCCTTAATAAATTCAGCCTTAGAGTAGTCAAGTATCTTTGAGTTACCACTCTCAAACTTCACACTGCCTGAGTATATCTGATGTAACTTCATCATCAACTTTACCGGAGTGTCTGCTAACACAACCTCGTCTGAACCTTCAACAACTAAATCTTTCTTTAGCTTCTTGGCTAGGTTGTACGTGGTATCGAGCATCTTCACCTCAAGAACTTCTTCTGTGGTCTCAGTTACAAAACCGGCTTCCTTCTGAGTTAAGCTTATAGTGAATGGTTTAACCGCATCCAATATCTCTTGTCTACCTTTTGAGTAATCTCTAATCATTAGACCGTTTATCTTTCTCTCTCTTACATCTACAAACCTATCGCAGAACCTATAGAAGTTCTTAAAGTTAGCAAACGGGTTTCCCTTGATTCCATATATCTGATGGTACATCTGACTATAAGACTCAGGAGTTGGTGTCCCTGATAAGAGTATAACCTTTGCCTTAGTCTTTAATATTAAATCCCTTACAGCTTTTGACCTGTTATTTGGTTTAGGAAACGCTCCAAGACTATGAGCCTCGTCACATATAATTAAGTCCCACTTTAAGTTAGGAGCCTTGTGCATTGATTCGTAGTTGATTGTAAACAAAGTGAATCGAATAGGGCATAACTTGTCGTAGTCATCGCTAATTGACTGCACCGCTTTCTTTTTAGTTAGGAACAGAACATTCTGAGCCTCCATTTTCTCACATATACCAAGACTTGTTAAAGTCTTTCCCGTCCTAACTTCCATTGCTAGGTACACGAAGTTCTTGGTCTTCAGTATGTTTGTGGCTCTACCAATTATATCCGATTGGTATTCTCTCCACTGAACAGTTTCTACCATTCGTCTATGGCAAAGATTGGTGTCTTCTCTCCAACGTAAGCCTCTAATATATTGAACTGAAAGTACTCGCAAGCCTCTTCGTAATCCATACCATCATCTACAAGTATTTTGATGCACTTGCTTGTTGAGTATATCAATCGTCTTGTCTTATAATCAAATCCTATACAGGCAGAATCAAATCCATCAGCCTTTAGGAATGTTTCCTCTCTATAGTTGTAGACTAGGAAATCTAGTAGTGTTTCTTGTGTTTTCATTATTTTGTTTTAATTACCATAAATCTTCCTTGTACATCTCTACCAACATCAGGCTTAACACCTTCTTTAAACTTAGCGTACTCAACTAAGAACTTATAGAACGCTGCTTTTGATAAAGTGTTTCCGTTGCCTTTTGAGTATTGCGGATACTCCTCCATAAAGTCATAGTATAACTGCTGACAATTCAACTTAACATCTACCGGTAGATACGCTGAGCCCTCCACACCTTCTACAAGACCACACCATTCAATAAACTCGTGGTTAGTTGTTTGTGATAGTATCTTGGTCGGTCCGTTTGTGGACTCACTAAACTGTAACCCATTAAGTAAATACTCTTGAAGGCATCCAATCATATAGTTATCAAAACCACACCACTCGTCATCGCCCCAATCTCCGAACATTAACTTTCCGAACTCGTCTAAAGGAGTAAAGTCTTTGCTGTAGTACTGACATAGTTCTAGCTCCCATTTACGTCTAGCAAATGAATTACCCGAACCTTTAATCGCGTAGTTAGTTGTTATAGCAACCTTTGGAGATTTGCTGAACGGAATTTTAATAGCATCCTTATTCTTCTTCTCTAAAGTCAAACCTTCTGTAACTACACTGAACAATCTCTCGAAGTCAAAGTGTTTCTTAACGTCATCAAATACAAGTATCTGAGTGTCAGCCGATACAAGTTGGTACGCAAACGAACGCTCAAACGTGAATGACTTACCGTCAATCGTAACAACCTTCTTCATCTTAGATAGGGCATTCATAAATAAACCTTTACCCGTACCACCTTCAGGATTGTCTGATATAACCTCATCGTTTAGTATGATAGCAGGGCAGTAAGCTAAGTTCTTATGTGCGTGTAGCATAAACCCTATCGTACTCTCCATTGTAAGGACTCTTTTAGGGTCTCTACCACTTACGTTACTTATGAATGTCTTGTAATCACAATTACCTACATCACATATGTTAAAGTTCCTATCTATAACGTGGTCACTCCAAACGTAACCACCCAAGTCTAAGTAGTCAATTGCTTTAACACCATCCTTAGTTATCTGTACTGCACAATTCTTATAGTACAAGTAAGCTGAGTCTTTGGTATCTGATATGAAGTAGATGTCAATCGTAGATAGTAGTGTAAGGAATTCCTCTCTAAACAACCTAGTGTTATCTGCGAAGTAGTTATATATACTCAAATCCTCTAGAGAAATTAAGTGACCTAATATAAAGTCCTTTATCTCCTTCTCTGACGTGTGGTCTATGAGGTTGTTTGTGACCCTTACAAAGACGTAGTTCTTTCCTCCCTCCGGACAATACTTATAGAAGCCGTTATCCTCTAAGAACGTCTTAAAAAGGATGTGAACTATTTTAATAGCACCCTTATCGCTCTTTGTCCAAAACTGCTTAAGAGCATTCTCGTCTAAGACTTTGGTCATTACTGACTCGATAACTGCTCCGTCTAGATTCGAGTCCTCTAATTCTTGACGGATTTCTTTTTTTGTCGCACCTCTTCTGAACTGAGACTTGATGTTGTTAACTCTCTCCTCATCCTCGTAGTACTTACTCCCAAAGTTTTGAGTGTTCGCATAAGCAGAGTCAATTGTTCTCTCAATCTCATTCAAGTTAAAGCTTTCGTTTGCGTATCCGTTAAGAACGTAAGAAGATAAACTCTTATTAACCCCGTAGTCATTGAAAGCCATAGCTAGAATAAAAGCATTCTGATTTCTCTGACCCTCAGCCATTGGGTATTTCTTTGTCCACCACTTAACGAGTATCTCAACTATTTTATTCTCGTCTGTAATTGGTATCGTAGGAGCATCTCTGATTATTGAAATCTCCTTGTACTCTAAATCCTCTATCGTATCCCATAAAGAAGATGTCTCGTTAACGTAAACCAAAGGGTCATACGATTCGTAACAAACTCTTGATATATTCTTACAGGTCTTATCAAAGAACTCTGAGTTGAAGTGCTTCTCTAAAGAATTGAAGTAGTTTACGTGGTTGTCGGCATCTTGTGGTACTTTAACTAAAGCTTTTAAACCATTACCCGATGGCGATATAAACACAGAGTATATGTATCTGTTCTTACTCAACCTCTCTTTCTCTTCTAGCATATCCTTCATCTTAGGGTAGCCATCAAAGTCTAAGCATATTAAACCACTATGTTCTGTTAGTGATGTGTCGTTTCTTTTTGTGAATGTACCTGAGAAACATATTGCAGGAAGTAATTTCTTAAGTTCGTTTCGTTGTGGCTTATCTTTCTCTGACCGTATACTTTTTACTAAGTCTTTAGATGCCCCTTCCTTAATTCTTTGTAGTACTACACTGACTTCCCTGTAGAATGGAGTCGCAGTTTCCTTGATATTTTTAAATATCGTGACGTTTAATGTTGACATTGTGTTTGTTTTATGTTAAAAATTAAAAGGTAACACTTTGATTATCAATAGTAGTGTTAATAATGTTAACTTTATCCTTCAAATGTAGATAAAAAAAAATAATAAATAGTATAAAAATATATAATAGTATATAGGAAAATAAAATCGTCAGTTAACATTGGTAAAAAAAGTGGATAGACTTTTACGCCTATCCACTCTATAATCTAATTTGCGGGGGGAATTAGAAAGGTAAGTTCTCATCTTCTGCAGGTGCAGCAGGTGTAGAGAATTTCAAGTTACTTGCTTTTGGTTCAAAGGTATCAAGCTCCACGTATGGGTTACCACTTCTTCCTACTAACACGTTGAGGTTCACCCATCCACGCTTAGCCCCGTGTTCTTTTAAGAATGGTATAGCATCCTCAATTTTCACTGATACTCTCCCAACAACGAAGTCAGGTTGATTGTCTCTCGTTGAGAACGAGAATCCGTCTGCAAAGATTTTTTCTTTTGACATAATATAAATTTAATTCCCTTTTAAAAAAGGCTCATCGTAACTAGGGAAGCATCACGAATTGCCATCTGTGTGAGTCTGTTCGAACAGACTAATCAATGTACTCTTCAATGTAGAAATCTTCAATGCTTTTTTCAGCACTGTCTGAGAAGAAGTTATGGTAAACCTCTACTGCTTTCTCTACCTTACGCTCTCCTCTCTTAATGAAGTCCTCAGATGGTCTGAATATTCCAAGCTGATGCGTAGTCTTATCTATCACTAAGAATATAAGTGGCTTACCAAATAACTCTTGGTATATGTATGCCTGACTATCGTAGTTGTATAGACTAGCAGACCTCTTAAATTTCTTAATGTCTCCGGTAGTCTTTAAATCCATTAGGCATTCGTTACCTATGATGTCAGCCTTACCTTTCCACATCACGCCCTTAATCTCTCGTATGCTAGGTATTTCATATTGATTTCCTTCCTCAGTAATCATATCGAAGAAGTCCATATTAGACATCATTGAGGATACCCAAGACTTAATATCGTTAACCTCTTTATCTAGCAGACAGAACTCTAATTCGTTATCTACTACAAAGTCTTTATACGCTTTGGTATTCCTTGAGCCAATATCTAATGAAACAACCTCAGATGCCTTCTCAGGCTCTAGTATAAGTTGATGGAATAACCTTCCCTTAGCGAATACCGGATTGTCTGCACGTGGTACACGGAATTCTTTTATGTTTCCTAGCAACGCTTGTATGTCTGAGTTAGAGAGGTAGTTCTTACCTACCCCTCCGTAATACTCAGCATCGTCTCGTAGCTTCTCTAATACATCCTTCATACTACATAGCTTTTTCTATCTCCTTCTTTACAGAAGCCTTTATGCTGTACTTAGCACCTAAGTTTGATATGATTTTTGTAAGACCTAGACTCTTATTAGCTGTTATGTACTTCATAACCTTAGCCCAATTCTCATCACCAATCTCTAGCGCCATCATCTTAGGCGCTTTATCTACTATCTTAGTAGTTGTAGTTAACTCAGGCACATCCTCTCCCGTCCATAAAGACAATCCTAGACCGTGCATTGCAATAGCCTTAGCTGTTGAACGCTGAATGGTTTTATTGATGTCCATAGATGTTACGTTCTCTAAAGACACAGACTTGTTTCTAAAATCCATTACCGGTAAGTAATCAATATGCTCTAACTCGTCTACTATAATCCCAACCTTAACGTACGCAGTTGAACCATCAGTGAAGAAGTTTAATCCCGTATGCTCTGATTCGTACACCTTTCTTTGTGCGTTTGGATGCTCAGTCTTAAGCATATGCCAAGCATTTGCCCACGATAGGTAATCCATCTTTCCTTTACGCTCAACTTTATCCTTGATATGGAGCGATGCTAATTTACTGTAAGTGTTCTTGTTCATTGTTGATTTGATTTAATTTATTTTTAACTTTTGCGTAATTGTTTAGTATTACTTTTCTCCTTGTCTGCAACATCTCTAACGTAGTATTGATGCTCTCTTGTATATGCTCGTTAATTCTAATCTCAATTGAGTTAAGTTTTAGTCGGCAATTAGACAAATATAAGACATAAACTCCATATCTCCAACCTTTTTTGATGAATAATTCGTACTCATCTTTAGATATTTCTTTGTAGTAATCCCCTCCTTTAGAGGTGTTAAGTATCTCAACATCACCACTTTCTCTGTCTCGTGTAATCTTTATCGCAAGTACAATTCTAGCCTCAACTCCCCTACTATCTAAAACTCCTGAGTATTCGTCTAGCTTGGCTTCTTCAAATACTGATTCTAGTCCACGCATATCGATACTTTTTTAACAACAGATGCGTAGTCTTTATCGTTTGTAATAAGTTCGTTGACAGACCTTATACCGTACATAATTGAGGAGTGGTTTATTTTATACCCACGCAACCCCATATAGTATTGAATCTCAGTACCTCGCATTGGTCTGTTGTAGCAAAGGTAAAATAGTATGTGCCTAGCACTAACTAAATCTCTTCGTTTACCTTTACTGAATATTTCTTTTTGGTCTATTGAGAATAATCTTGATATCTCATCCGCATACTGATTAAATATTGCTTTCTTCATCGTCTTCTAGTGAAATCATTAATAATATAAGGTAACCTATCAAGTCGAAGACTGTATCCTCTGTCTTGTCTGATATACCTACGTTCTTTATCCTTGCTAACTTATCGTCTATCCTTGCACACAAAGAGTCGGAAGGTCTACCCTTACTGAATACATTCAGAGGCTCAAGAGCAGAACTCCCATACGCTTTGTTTTTACTAATTAACATCTCTTGTATCTTGTTAGTGTACTTTTTAATCTGATACTCTCTCGATTTATCGCTCATCTATTGTGTTCTTTACGTGGTTATACAACGTCATCTCAACGTGCTTAAAGTCTTTGTCTTTATGGTAGCCCCAAAAAAAGTCATCCTTTCCTATAAATTCAATACAGAAACCACCTACATACCTACAAACTGTCTTGGTATTTTCCTTCAGCTTTCTATGAGGATACCTATCTATAATATGCCTCTTAGGCATTATGTGTCCGGTATTAATAAACTGCTCGTAAGTTAGACTCTCTAGGTTATCTAGTATTTTCTGACACCTCTGTATGTGGTGTTTATCCGGAGTAGAGCAAAGTTTCTCTGCCCGAATATCGTTTACTATACTTTCTTTTAATCTACTTGTCATATGTTTTTAGTTTAAAGTAGATGTCCGCCTAAGCGGACATCCAATTAATGTCTTTGACTGTCTTTGTCGTTATGAATAGGTGAAGCATTAAAAACACCCACGTGGTCACGACTATTAACCATAAGCAGACAATCCTTCAGTCCCCAAGACATCGGAGAAACCAAGTTGACCACTAATAATTATGTAAATATAAGTTATAAATTAGTCATAGACTAATTATTTTAACTCTCTTTAGTATATTAACGGGTTCTTTACCTTGACTTATTTTAATTTTATCTACTGCAATAGCACATTCTCTTTCAGAAGCTAAATTAGCACGTCCTACTCCTGCGATGTTTACACGCCATTTAACTACGCCTTTAGTCATAACCCCTGATACTCCTTGATATTTACTTTTTACATACTCTTGTCTTGCTGCAGGCATCTTAGTCTTGTTTTAGATATTTGATTATTAAAGATAATTCAACATTAGTTATATTTCTACCACTACCTTCAGCTCTTCTTAGTAACTCCTCCAACTCCTCTATTACTCTTTGGTTGGCGTATGCCTCTATCTTTATCGTAATATCTCGTAAGTCCATCTTAGTCTTGTTTTAGTTATGAAGGAAAGGGGAGGAAAGCCCCCTTCCGACACTGACTTTTGCCTAACACCCCTGTTAGGACTTTTTACTATATGCCCAACTCACGCTTGGTACTCTCGTTTTCTATTGTAGTTCTACTTTAGTATATATATTGAATACCTCTTGATATTCTCCTATATCTGAGTGTATCCTATCATCCTCTCCAACACACACCAAGCATCTACCTTCTTTTGGGAAATTATCTAGAGGGATTTCTGATATAAAATCATTTACTGCTCTTACATCATTATAGTGACTATGCCATTTAAGATGTGGGCAATGATAGGTTACGTACCCTAAATAATTAGTTTTAGTAAAGTAATCTCCACCAAATAAATGGTGCTCTATTAATATAGCATCTAATTCTAACTCATCTGCCTTTGGTATTGCTATGTAAACTTCGCTTCTGTATCCCATAATTTTAGTTGTTTTGTTTTTTAATTATCTCCACTCTGTCTCTCTAACTCTTAGATTGATGGACTTGTGACCACCTTAGTGACATTAAAGAAAGAGTCCGTTCGAACGGACTCTGTTGTTTTATCTATAACTTATGTTGATGTCTTTGCCATCCTCTATTGTAATGACTCTATCCTTCATGTTTATAACCACCTTGCTAGAAGATTTAACGATACGCTCTCTTTGAATAACAGATGGACTAACTTTAGGCTCTTTAACCTCTATTGGGTTATCTATCTTTCTGCTTTCTTTCCAAAGCCTCTTGTAGCATCTAAGGTATATTGGGTTGTCTGATTTAATCATACTCTTTGGGATGTGGTGAGATATTTGAGGTAGCATTTTTCTACCTTTGTAGGTTACGAATATTGACTTTTTTCGTAACTCTGTTACCATAGCATTAACTACGTCATCCTTTGTAAAACTTCTTTCTTTACTCATAATTTCTAGTTGGTTTGGTTTTTAATAAATTCTACTACTGCACTATACAAAGACTTAATATCCCATATATTATCGCTATTAACCTCCGTAAGGAGTGAAATAATCTCATCAAGAGGTTTATTTAGTTTGCCTGATATTTTCATTACCACAGGCATAAGCCAATCCCAAGAGGTGTGATAATCTAACTCAACATCGGGAACCCAATCCCCACTATTATAAAGTGGTATGTAGTATGAGCCTTTATGCTCTTTCAACCCCATAAATTCTGCTATAAGTTTATTGTTCTTCATCGCTATTGTCTTTAGGTGTGTTAATAATTCCTACCTTGCCCGACTCTCCTTGCTCTTCCTCTTGTAAGTCACGCTCACGCTGAGCGTTTGTGATTGTTATCCCTTGCATAAGTCCTTCTTGCATTGAGATAAATAATTCTTTCATCTGTCCCATAATCTTAGTCTTGTTTTAGTTTGTCTTCCATTTCGTTAATTGCTCCTACACTTAGGAAATCGTATAGGAAGGTATCTATAGGAACCACACAATTAGTTACACTACACTCGTAGTCAACTGATGTGACCTCAAGTCCAAACTCATTGTTGGTGTAGTGAGCGACTACCTCGTAGCCCTCACCTTTCTTTATTGTCTTCTGCGCCATAATCTTGGTTTTAATAAGTCCGCTTGAACGGACATTGTTAGTTAATTAGTTATTGATTAGGCAAATATAAGTTATGAATTAGACATGACCTAATTTATTTTAACTTATTTTATTCCCCATCCCGGCAATCTCCACATATATCACAAAAGTGATGGTCTTCCTCAGTCATTGACTCTTCACACATCTCGCATTTAAACTCATCCCAATCTGAACTCATCGTCTCAAATAACTCGACAAAGTTTATCTCTCTAATATCAATCATATCAGACCATATACAAGTGCCTATAGTGTTCACTAGGTTCTCGTGATCTTCTTCGCATTGGTTTTTTTCTCTGTTGAAGTCGTCCTCGTTATTTATTTTGTCTCCATAGTAAACATTGAATAACCAAGTCGCTCTGTTTGTCCATCCTTTATACTTCATCGCTTATAATTTTAAAAAGTTCTTGATTACTTATCTGCACCCATACACCACTTCCGTTAAGCCTAAAGAAGTTACCCTCTTTATCTAGCTTAACTAAGTGACCATCTATTACTATCGCCTTACCCTTCATTGCTCTGTGGTATAAATAATTCTGTTAATACCTCTATCAACTCTTTGCACTTTTCCTTATTGCCTTTTATTCCAAAGTAAGCCTTAAGGTCTTTCAGTCTCCATTGTGCGTTTGGCTTCATTCCTAAACAAAACAAGCCTATATCCCTCTTGCTTATAATTAGGTTATATGTGGCTCTGTTTATTCCTCCACCTTCTTTCATCCAATTATCAAAGTCCTTTATAAACTGAGTGTCTGCGTCTATCTTGTAGTAACTCATTATATCAGACGTGTACATTGTGTCTTCTACATCATCACTAAATTGCACTTTTCTTTCTAAAATCGTGTTCATCTTCTTGGTTTTAATTATCAGACATCCGCTTAAGCGGACATCTAATAGGTTATTAGTTATTAATTAGTCAAATATACATTATAAATTAGACATAACCTAATTTATTTTGTTTTTATTCTGTACCTAAGGCTGAATCCGTGTTTGTGGTAAAAGAATACTGCCTTTAACTCATTTAAGAATGTGGTGTATTTTGACTCTGCTATAAATAACCCATCGTTAAACACCTCTCGCACTACCTTGTATCTAAAACTCCACCAATACTCATCATCTGTGCTTTTAGTAAACCTAAAGCCAATTATATGGGCAGACTCTCCACCATCGCCTTCTGCGTAAGAAGAACTATACAGAACCCCATCTGTTCCACTCCTATGATGACCACAATATGGCGCAGTCTCATATTCGTAATTCTTTAATACACCACGTTTTTTGTCTATGAGATAACACGCATCTATTACTAAGTTAATTACTCGCTTTTTCATAACTTTTAGTTTAACTCGTTTGCAATCAGTAAAATAATCGGTAAGTCCATTAGCGTAATTAGAAGTTTAATCTCTAGGCAATTGGACATTGTGTACACCATAATCGTTAGCGTAGTAGCTAAGATTGTGATGATTGTTAAAGTAAATTTGCTCATAATTTCTGCTTATTTAGTTAGTGTTTCATTGTAGTAATCAGCACAAGCCATCGTTAGCTTTAATGCTTTACCATCTGTGATGTCATACACCATCTTAAAGATGGTAGCTATCTGTAACGCACTGCTCATCCCCGAGTCAATGCATCTAGCGTATGTAATTCTGTGTTTTGTCGTAATCATAATGCTTTGTTTTAAATGGACATCCGCTTAAGCGGACATCCATTAGTTAATTTTATCCTTCGTAAGCAATCATGTCGAATGCTTGACTATATGCTTTAATACTACCATTTTTTGATTGTATACTCTCAATCTTTGCGTCTATTGATACCTTATTCCTATACGCAAATTCCATTATTTTCCTGCTATCTTCTGTTAAAGTTATGATAGTAGATATTAAATTATCCTCTAGAGATAACGCATTATATAATGTGGTTTTTTCCTCAGTAATAACATCCATTACTACTACAATTCTTTTAATTTCCATATCACTCAGTATTAAGTTAATTTCCCGTTTCAACCTTTTAGTCTCATCAGTACAAGCACTCACTTGTATACGGAATGGACATCCGCTTAAGCGGACATCCATCTTAGATTATTTTGATTCACTCTTACCTTTGGTTTCCACAATCGCATTTGGTTGCTTTAAAGCTATCTGAGATGATAACTTCGCTAACTCTTTTCTCAATCCACTTGGTATCTTTTCAATGTCTCCCTCTACAATTCCGCTTTCAGCTATTCTAATACTAACTCCTTTGCCATCTTCAAAATGCTCTCCTTTGATAGCAAAACTAACAATGTAGTTAGTCTTTTCTTCTGCTTCTGCTTCTGCTTCTGCTTCCTCTTCTGCTTCTGCTTCTGCTTCTGCTTCTGCTTCCTCTACACCATCATTAATCATCCAATCCTTTAAGGCCTTTAATGATTTGTTTGGGGTTTCATTGTTAGCTACCTTTTCTTCTCTATCAGCGATGAATGTTGCAAGTAATTCTTCTTTCTCAGTAAGTAAGTTACCCACTTGTCTATACAATGACCATTGGCTTCTTTTGAATCCAAACGTATCATTTCCAAACTTGTCCATCGTCATCTCAATCTCTGCATCTTTCATATGTTGCTTGGTTTCTGCTAACTTAAACCATTGTTCCGCTGAGCAGCAGATTCTTGATAACTCAATCTGCTTGTCAAACTTGTTAGACTCTAGCTTGTTAATCTGTCCCTTAATGGTATTAACTTTCTTGATGTTTACACCACTTTTTGCTGCTAATAATTCGTTGAATTTGTTCATAATCTTGGTTTTAGTTGTTATAAATTACTTCACTAATTGATTCGCATTCCTCTTTACACTTAGGGCAAATTTCCCAATTCTCTAAGTCGCTGTCCTCACACTCCTGCATGTGAACTTCTTCGTTTACATCTTTATTACAACAGCTACTTAGGTAAACTATTTCACCTTCGTTGTCGTAAGGCTCTTCTCCTGGATTAGATCCTGCGACTCCAGCGAATCCCATACCTTCTTCTTGGTATTCCATTTGTATAGTTAGGTTAGGAAAAAGCTCACAGATTTTTGCTAATAAAGGCATTGGTGGAGACCAAGCCGTAGAAAAGCCAACTCCAAAATAGTCGTCTTCTACTGAATTAGCATAACCGTCATAGGCGTTCCATTTGGTTCCCCAGTTAGCGTTAGACCAGCTGTACCAGTCTCCATGTCCGTACTTCTTCATATTGCTTAGGTATGTTTTACCTAACTCAATATCTTCAGGTGTAATGTTAGGGTAATCTCCTCCTGGACCCATGTTGGCTTCTCCGTTTAAAACTTCAACAGCGCGATTAACCCTAGAGCCTGCTATTATATCTAAGCTTTTAGGCATAGGTATAAAGTCGTTAAAGTCAAAATTGTAACTTTCTTGATCTTGCTCAGGGATAAATGATAAATGGTCGTAAAACTTTTTCATTTCTTTTACACTTCCGCTTACTTCTAAATGATTACTGCAATGATTTGGCATAATTTCTATTGTTTAGTTGGTTTATTGGTTTATTTTCCATTCGTCAAAGCCTAAAGGTATTTCTCCCTTATCTTCGTCTACACAATTCTCTACATAAAAAGAATAGTGTTCATACAATTCCATTTCAGGAAACTCATCTTTTTCTTTCATAATCTTGGTTTAATTGTTATCTCACTCTGCATCCCTTTTTGGTTGTGGGCTTGTGACCACCTTGGCTGCATTACGATATCCTCTCACATTATGTCTCTCACCCTAATCAGCAGAAACCCTAGGAAATAAAGGGATATTCTTGTCTTCCTTCCCATCTCGTGGGGCTTTTAGAGGACAATCATCTGATAATCAGTTAGTTAGTAAGAAAAGAACGAGCAATACTTCCCATTGCTGAAGCAAAGATAGACGATTAATCCGTAGTACAAAACTAATTCATAACTAATTTGCATATTAATGTAAAGTTTATTTTGACGTTTAGACATTCACTCTCTCAATATCTGACTAGCAAAGGGATTGCGGGAGGAATAGGTTTAGGGATTATTTATGGGTAAATTGTGTAGGGCAGTTATAACGTCATACCTCTGTATGCCTTTGTTTTGCTAGGATGTCAAAAATAGCGTTTCCTGGAAGCGCTTAAAATGAATGCATATGCCTTAGCTAAGGCTATCCGCTTGAGCGGACATTGTATATAGTGGAACACAATCACTAACTAGATACCTATGTAGATTGCTAGATGAATTAAGATGTGATGAGCAGATGAATGTAGGTAGGTATATGTGTACGCGCAACTGAAGGGTGGTACATGCACGTATCTAAATAGCCAAAAAAATAGATATGAAAATATGAAAAGGCAACCCCCACCCCCAAGAAAAAAATCGGTTTCTGTCGAGGGCTAAGCTGCCTCACATGACATATAACCTCCCACCTCTATGTATCTAATAATTTTTGTATCTTTACCCAATGTACGAGATAGAATTACAGAATAGAATACGTGTAGGATTTGTTTTAGGTTTCTCTGTATTCCCTTTAGACGAGGAGTTTGACTACACTGAGTACATAATTTATTTAGGATTAATTAGTTTACACATAAAAACAAAGTGATATGGATTTCAGCGGATTAAAAGTAAAAGACGGCAGGTTAATTAATGACCGTCCGGTAGGCAAAAGTGGTTTAGAGGAAGCTGCAGAGATACGCCAAATGATGAAGCGTAACGAGAAGACCAATATAATAGCAGACGGTATTGAAAGAGCTGAGATGCGAAAAGATATGAAGGATTATTTTAATAGATAAGTCATTGTGTTTGATGGTTGAGTTGAAGTAGTAGTGTTCTTCAGTTCGGGAAGAGGGTTAATTCCCTCTTTTTTTTATTTAACTCGACATTTAATGTTAACTTTATGTTGACTTTATGTTGAAATAAATATATTAACTATTTGATTATTAATTACTTTGACAACAATGTTAACTTTAACTTTAGTTTGAAGTGAAATAAATATATAAAGAGAGAGTAAAAATATATATATATATAGAGAGCGTCAGAATCTTGACAACCAACATTGTGTTATAATTAAATATAAAATACTATATTTGCATCAAATCAAATCAAATACAAAATGAATCAATCAGGTTACACTCCTAAAGAATTGCATTTCTCTCAAGAAGGTAGAGTAAAATTATTCAAAGGTCTAGAGAAGATTACAAATGCAGTAAAGAGCACCCTTGGTCCTCAAGGTCATACAGTGCTTATCGAATCAGAAGAACATTTATCGGGAATGACGGTTACTAAGGATGGAGTCACGGTGGCTAAATCTATTAGCTTGCTTGACCCTGTGGAGAATCTTGCAGTCAGAATTGTAAAAGAGGCAGCGGAGAAGACTGCATTGTCTGCCGGTGATGGTACGACAACGGCTATCGTGTTATCTAACGCCTTAGTACGAAATGGAGACGAGATGATTACTGATAAGCATAATAAGACAGCGGTCCTTAGAGAGCTTGTAAAGGGTACTGACGAGGTTGTTAAGAGTCTTAAGAAGATGAGCAAACCTGTTACAGATAAAACTCTAGTAAGTGTAGCTACTATATCAGCGAACAACGACTCAAGTATTGGTAACATAATAGCTAACGTGTATAAAGAGGTTGGCGTTAATGGTATCGTTACAGTTGAGCGTTCACAAACATCCGACACACACTTTGAGACTACAATGGGTATTAAGGTAGACAGAGGATACTCATCTAACTTGTTTATTAACAACCACAAGAAGGACGAGTGTATCTTTGACGGTGCTAGTGTTTTAGTTAGTGACGCTGAGATAACTAACATACTACAGATTGAGAATGTATTGAAGCCAATCATCCAAGAGGGTGGTAAGCTATTGATTATTGCGCCTTGCTCGACAAACGTGATTAACACCTTATCGGCAAACGTGATGAAGAACGGCTTGAAGATATGTTGTATACAGCCGCCTAACTTTGGTTACAAGCAGCACGAGCTAATGAACGACATTGCTTTATCGGTTGGGGCTACTTACTTTAGTGAGAAGACGGGCGATGACTTGAGCTTAATAATGCCAAGTGACTTGGGTAAAGCTAACAAGGTTATAGTTGGTCGTGCTTCAACGATTATATTAAAGGACGATGACGTTGTTTCTCAAGAGGATATAGACGAGAGAGTTGAGCAATTGCACGGAGCGCACGCTGCTTCAAGCACAAAGACTGAGCGTGAGTTTATCCTATCAAGGGTAGCATCACTTACCGGTGGTGTTGGTGTTATATACGTTGGTGGAAATACTGACCTAGAGCACAAGGAGTTGTTTGACAGGGTTGATGACGCTGTATGTGCGGTACGTTCAGCTACACTTGAGGGTATACTACCCGGTGGTGGATTGGCGCTTGAGAACATAGCGAGGTTTATGACGATAAGTGAAAGTTGGTCTGATGAGAAGAAGACTGCTTATAACATACTTAGAGAGTCTTTACTCTCGCCGATTAAAACTATACTATCAAACGCAGGCTTGATGTATGATGACTTGTATAGCGATGACACGCCAAGAGGTTTTGGTTATGACGTAAAGAATGATAAGAGAGGTAAGCTGATGTCAATGGGTGTTATTGACCCGATGAAGGTTACAAAGAACGCACTTCAAAATGCTGTGTCAGTAGCTGTCACGCTTCTTAGCACTAATGCGATTGTAACGATGGCACGTAGCTACGAGACAAAGTAACTAAAACAAGGAAAACTATTATGGTTGTAAACGTGGTAATAATGGTGATAACAATGTTAGCTTTAATAGTTATCATTAGTGCTTTCCAAGTAAGAGACAAGTAATGGCTAATAAGGAAAAGAGGACACCTAGGGGAGAGGTAAAGTTTAATATAACTTTATCAGACGAGCAAAAAAGAGCAAAGGAGAACATACTAAACCACGCCTTCAGTTTTATAGTCGGCAAAGCAGGCTCAGGTAAGACTCTTTTAGCCGTACAGGTGGCTCTCGATATGTTCTTCAAGCGAGAGTACGACAGGGTAATTATTACTCGTCCTACTGTCGCTACGGAGGACAATGGTTTCCTGCCCGGAGATGAGAAGGAGAAGCTAGAGCCTTGGCTTATTCCTATTATGTCCAATATGCGTAAGGTGTACAACAAGCCTGAGAAGATTCAGAAGATGGTTGAGAACGAGGAGATTGAGTTGGTATCCCTAGCTCACTTCCGTGGACGAACTTTTGACAACGCTGTTGTTATAATAGATGAGTTTCAAAACTTAACCAAGCCTCAATTACGTATGGCGTTGGGTAGACTAGGTAAAAACTCGATGATGATTTTTTGTGGAGATAACCAACAGATTGACTTGTCCTCATCGCTAAACTCTGCGATTGATGACGTTCACAAGATTAAGGATAGCAATCACGTGTTTAAGGTAATCCTAGAGGATAACCACAGACACAAAGCAATAGATGACGTACTAAAACTTTTAACAGGATACTAGATGAAACCAATAGGAAAATACATAGCAATCAAAGAAATTAAGGAAGAGGTCAAGACTAAGTCAGGGCTACTTTTATCAGGTGATGATGTCGATGGTATAAGATACAAGAAAGCCATAGTTGCTGAGCCCGGAACATCGGTTGAGGTAATCAGCAAGAGTGACACAATATATTACGATAGCCGTGCGGGTTACTCTATGTTCATTGAGAATGAGCAGTTTACGATTATTCAGGAGCACGATGTCGTTGTTGTCGTATAAATGCGTTCATCTCTATAATAAAATTTCGATACACCTTATCGGTGTACTTTACATTCTTGGCAAACATAGGGTTGCCTGACAAGCTAGTGGGGATTTCTTCCCCGCTTAGTTTTTTATATATAGAGAGAATAAGTCTCTTACTCTTATAGGATAGTATGTAAAGCGTTTTAGTGGGACCGCACCTTTTTCTGAACACCTGTATCCACCCATCCCTTAACAACCTCTTAAACCTATGCTTATCCCAACTAAGCAATTCATTGAACTCGTCAAATTTTTCTTGACCAAAATGCCCTTCTGAGTTTAGGAACATTAAAACATCTAGCTCACCTTGGCTTAGGTTGTACTTTGCTTTTACGAAGTAGCGTATAACTCTCCAATACTTTAGGTAGTCCTCATTCATTAGATTAAATTTTGTAGATTTGTAGTAACAAAAGTAGCACAAAATAATTTACTATCTTTGTAGAAACAAAACAATATTATGAAAAAGCAAGGTTACAATTCCCGATTAGATGAATCTATGGGAGCAAGAAATGGCAACAAGAGTCAGTCAATGAAATCTAGAAGAGATGAGTCGAAGGCTATGTCTAAGAAAGATTCAGGTCACTCTTATGGTGGAGACAAGTCTATGTCATACGAGCATAAGTGTATTAAGGACGGTAAAGTAGGTCCTCACTTAACTTCAATCATTCGTAAGTAATGGCTGCTAGTGGGCGTACAAAAAAGTTCCCTCAGATTAAAGAGAAGAACGAAGGCAAGTTTACGTCTTGGGCTAAGAACAATGGCTTTAAGAGTACTTGTAGTGCGGCTAGTTCAGTTATGAAGAATACAGGAAAATACACTGAGCGTGTAGTCAAGATGGCTAACTACGCTAAAAACTTTGGATGTAAAAAATAATACTATGCACAAAAGAGATTTAAGTAAACCATTAGCATCTACGTTTGGAGACCCACCTAAGAAAAAGAAATCATTTGGGGTCCTTAAGTCTGATGGTAACAAGCCTAAGAAGTCGGGTCCAAAGATGGAGCCGGGTAAAAAACCCTTTACTAAAAATGGTATTACCTATACTTGGGATAGAAAGAACTCTGTCTACAGAGGAGATTTAAAAGCTAGATAGATGGAATCAAAAGGATTAGGAGACACTGTAGAGAAATTTACTAAGGCTACAGGAATAAAGGCTGTCGTTGATAAGGTGGCTAAGGCTGCCGGCAAGGATTGCGGGTGTGGTCAAAGAAAGGATACGTTAAACAGGGTTTTCCCATACAATAAAGACAAGAAATAATGGCATATCAAAAACTACAAGCGGGTAGAGCATTAGCGGTAATCCCAAGCGATACAGTTAATATACCTAACATAGCGGCTGTGTCTGCATCAGGTACAACAACAGCAGGTACGACAGATAAATTAACTGACACAGGTGGTGACTTTATAAATAAAAGAGTTGCTATAGGTGATATTATATATGCGGGTACGGTTGTAGCAACAGTAACTGCTATTGATAGTTCTACTATACTTAGTACGTCAGCAACTATACCAATTAATACAGCGTATACTATCTACTCACAGGCAAATAACCCTCAGAATGGATGTGTATTATACTGTGGTGGTGAAGGAACGATAAGCGTTGTTACAGTGGGTGGTGATACGGTTGAATTTGTAGGAGTTCCTGCAGGATTATTTATCCCTGTTCAAGTTCTTAAAGTAAATGCAAGTGTCGTTACGGGAACGATAGCGACTAACATTGTAGCCCTTTGGTAAAATATGCAAATATCTATAGCAAATGCAATTCTAGTAGCACGTCTAGTAGGTAGGTCTATTGTAAGACTAGGTTTAAAAATGTGGTTAGATTTTAAGAAGTCTAACATTTTAGGGTGTGAGTTGGTGATTAACGGTAACTTCGCTACTGATACAGATTGGACTAAGCAAGCAGGTTGGACTATTTCAGGTGGCGTGGCTAGTGTTGATACGTCTGTAGCAGGAACGACTAACTTGACAAGCACAAACTTATCTTTAACTATTGGGAATAGATACGATGTTGAGTATTACGTAGATAGTGCTTCAGGGAGTGGTCTAAGGGCTACTGTTGGAGGTGTTAACCTTAGTAATTTTTCGGTAGCAACAGGTAATATAATAAAAACTATTACAGCTGTATCTACTGATGGATTTTTGTTAGTAGCTTCAAATTCAGGTGGAACAACTTTAGCTCAAATTTCAAACGTATCAGTAAAAGAGGTAGCTCAATTTATTCCTGACAAATCAAATAACTGTAACGAAGCTAAGTTGTTTTCAGGTAAGGCTCTTGATTTTAATGGGTCAACTGATTATGTAAGTGTAAATAGTTTTGCAGGTGCATTAAGTACAGGCGATGCTTTTACCTTTGCTATATGGTTTAATTCTGATAAGACTCCTGCAACTGACTTTTTTAGAAATATTTTAATAAGCTCAGGTGGTCCCGCACAATTTACAAATATTTTTAAAATTGGGGTAAATCCACAAACAAGTGGAGCCAATGTAGGTGGTATATATTTTGATGATTCACAAAGCTTATATAATAGCACTATACCTTTAAGTGGTGGTGTTAATTACAACGATGGCGAATGGCACAGACTTGTAGTTGCAAGAGTAGCAGGAAGTGGCAATCAAGATTTAACATTTTATGTTGATGGTAGTTCTATTGGTACTCTTGTAGCTAAATGCAATCCTCTTTGGGATAATGTTGCTTTATTTGATTTCGGACAAGAGTGGGATGGTGGAGGAACTTCAGACCATTTTGAAGGTAAGATGTCAAATATTCAAGTTTATGATTATGAGTGGACGGTCAATGATGTTGCATATGATTACGCAAACCCACAAAACTTAGTAACTGATAGAGATGGTACATCGATTGCTTTATCTAATTTAAAAGGCTATTGGGCTTTAACAGAGGGGCAAGGTGATTACGCTTATAATAGTGCAGTTGGATTAGGCTCTGAGTTAGTGGAAAATGGTGATTTTACATCGGGTTTTGCACGTTGGACTCATGGTTCGGATTGGAGTATAGTTAGCGATGCAGCTTTTTTAGATAATTCAAATTCACCCGCAAATTCAACACTAACTTCGGATGCATCTTTAACGAGTACCTTAATTTATAAAGCAACATATACTATATCAGATTATGTTTCAGGCGGATTAGCTTTAGTGAATGGTAATGTTTCAATACCTTCAACAAACGGAACTCATACAATAACATTTACAGGTCAATCTTCATTTAGTGTAAAAAGAACAGGTGTTGCAACTACTTTAAAAATAGACAATGTCTCAGTAAAAGAAGTTTTAGTAGGGATTATAGATGGTGCAACTTATGTAAAACAAGAGCCTAGGATACTACAATTAGGTTTGCTTGACTATTCAATTAGTACTCCTTTATCGGATGAGGTTACTTTAGTAGCAAACCCAAACAATCCAAGTCAAGATATTTTAGGAACTTCTGTAAGATTAAGAGAAAACTCGTTTAATATATATGCAAGTGGTTATGCTGAGGTGGCTGATGCCAATTCGCTCGACTTCGGTACAGGAAATTTTACTATTGAAACTTGGGTTAAGGCTAGTTACTTATCTCAAGGTAGTAGTTTAAATTCTATAATCGCTTTAGGAGGACGCATGACAGATGCAGGTTCTGCAGGTATTGGAGTTTTTAATAATACTAGTAAATTAGCCGGGTACGTTGGTAGTCTACCTTTCTACTCAAACGATGTATTTAATTCAGGTGATTGGTATCACGTAGTTATTACTAGAGATTCAGGGCTATGCTCTATGTACGTTGATTCTGTAGCTCAGACTGAAACAAGAACAACTAATGCTAATATTACGAATAGTCTAGTAAAGTATATAGGTAGAGATTCATTATCTACTAGATTTTACAGTAACCTAATAGGCGAATCAAGACTATATAACAGAGCTTTAACTCAGTCTGAAGTTAAACAGAATTTTAATGTTGGAAAAGCTTCACATTCAAATAGCTCATCATTTAGCGGTGATTTTGGAAGTGATTTTGGAGGATAAAAATAAATAAACAAAAATGGCAAAAGAAGATTTCAGAGCAACAGACATAAAAGACTCTTACAAGTTAAAAGTTAGAAGTCAATCATTAACTAAGGTTGATGTTTCTTCTGATGAAAAAAGAGCTAGAGCAGAGCTTCTTGATATTATTGAAGAGATATTTCAAAGTACAGGAGAGGGTGATATAACTGCACAAAGCTTAAGAGCTTTTTGCCATATACTTGTAAAGTCAGTTTCAAATACAACTGACGACAACGCTCCTGTTTCAATAGATAATACAACAACAGTTTCTAGTCTACCAACAAGAGTGCCTAGAGATGCGGGTTTTTTATGGAACGATAGAGGAACAGTTAAAATATCGTAAATATGAGAGGAAATGTATTTCTGTGTTTAGATAACACAACATTCAATAAGCTAATCCCAAACGAATTGGTAGGTACTTACGGAATACCTGAGTACGATGAAGAGGGTGTTCAAAACGGTGTAACACATCCAACCTTTAAAGAGCTTGGAGAATACAATCGTAGAAAATTTGGTATAAATCCTATGGTAAAAATAGGCAAATCTAAGTTTTATATTATTCAACTCGAAGCTAGTTGGCTTAATGGTGAATTGAGTTCTTTACTTAACCTTGGAAAGAATAAAGCTTATCCTAAAAACTCCTTAATGACACGTACAGAAGCGGCTAAATTTATTCAAGATAATGATGTGGACAACGACAGCAACATTTAACGGTGCAAATATAAAGTACGTATGGACAGCAAAAGAAAAGCATCAGCTATAAAAAACTCAGGTGTCTCAGGTCTTAATAAGCCAAAGAGAACTCCTAGCCATCCAAAGAAATCGCATATTGTAGTAACCAATTGTAAAGGTAAGATAAAGACAATACGATTTGGTGAGCAGGGTGCGAGTACAGCCGGGGCTCCTAAGAAAGGTGAGGGCTCAAAGATGAGCGCAAAGAGACGTTCGTTCAAGGCACGTCATGCAAAGAATATAGCTAAAGGTAAATGTTCTGCTGCGTATTGGGCAGACAAAACAAAATGGTAATTATGAAGAAGGTAGTTAGACAGTGGTTAGAAGCAATGCTAAGCATAGTGAAAGATGGATAAAGACGTAATTAAAAACCTAGCAGTAAACGGTGCGGCTATAGGAATGAGCTTTACACAGTTAGAGCAAGCTTTAAGGTTAGCAGCTTTAATTATAGGTCTTGCTTACACTATATATAATTTTCACGTAGCATACAAGAAGAATGAGGGTAAGTAAAAACTTTTTATTATCTGAGTTTACAAATAGTAGTACAGCTAAAAGATTAGATATAGATAATGAGCCGACTAAAAAACACTTACGTAACTTGCAACGTACTGTTGATTTTCTTTTACAGCCTCTTCGTGACGCTGTTGGTCCTATCAGGATTAGTAGTGGTTATCGCAACCCGTCGCTCAATCGTGCTATTGGTGGCAGTCGTTCTTCGCAGCACTGCAAAGGTGAGGCATTGGACCTGCAGTTTTGGGAGATGGGGGAGATGAACAATAAGGCTATATACGATTGGATTTTAGATTCAGGCATAGAGTTTGACCAAATGATAAACGAGTTTGATTTTTCTTGGATACATGTATCTTTAGTAAAGAAAGGAAATAGAATGCAGGTACTTGAGGCGTTTAAAGACGAGGACGGTGACACTAAATACAGGTACGCAGATGTTTAAAAACATAATAGGAAAACTTATAGGTCAAGCATCAGAGATTATTGACGAGGTAGTTACAACGGATGAGGAAAGAGAGCAGCTTAAGAAACAGTTTAAAGAGGTTGTACAGAATCACGAAAGGGATATGTACGCTCTTGAAGTTGAGGATAGAAAAAGTGCGAGAGGACTTTTCAAAGACGATAGTTATATACAGAAGATACTAGCTATAATATTTACATCGGCTTATTTCTTTTTATCGTATACTATGTTCGAGTATTTTGTAATGAACACTATACAGTTATCTGATTACGAGATAGGTTTTATAAGTACTGTGTTTGGAGCTATGTCAAGTAAAGTAAACACTATTGTTGACTTTTTCTTTGGTGGTTCATCTAAGAAATAATTCCCTATATTTGTAGGAAACTAAATCTAATCAAATGGCAAATTTAACAAGCGAGGAGCTAGATACTCTTCAAGGTTCATTAAAAGAATTTAATAAGTGCAAGATGCAACTAGGTGAAACAGTCCTACAGCAACAGGCTCTTATGAGTAAGATGGCGGGTCTTCGTGAGGAGTCTGCTGAGCAAGAGAGAAAGTTAATAGATAAATACGGTAAGGACTCTGTCATCAACATTGAGACGGGGGAGATAAAGCCACCTGAAGAAAAATAAGCTATGCCAAAGATAAGTTCGTATACAACAACAGCACCTGCGTTAACAGACAAGTTAATAGGTACAGACACTAATGATAACTCTGCTACTAAGAATTTTACTATATCAGATGTTTTATTATTAAGCCCAAGCTCTAACGCTTTTACGTTATCTTTAGATGCAGCAACTGATGCTGTACAATTGGGTTTAGGATATAATACTCCTTTAGATGTTTCATTTGGGGCAGCACAAACTAATACTGACGTAAGTCTTAGTGCTTCAAATGAAATTATTTTTAATACAGCAGGTGATTACCTTGTAGAGTTAAATTTATCAGGTGGAATTTTAAACCCTTCAGGCGCAGGTGAAACGGGAGCTATATATTACGGTGTTTTTGTAGGAGGAGTTCAAATAAATTACACTCAAGTTAATAGAGTAATATATACGGCAGGTACAACTGCATCTGACCTTGATACATTAAATAACACATTTTTGTATCAGGCAAGTGCATCAGATGTAATGCAGGTTAAAGCAGAGTGTCCTACCAACTTTGGACTTAGTAGTTTTGGTTCAGGCATAACACTTAATTTGGGACCTTCTGCACAAATAAGAATTTCAAAAGCTCATTAAAATGGATATTCGTAAAATATCTGTAGGTCCGGACTACAAGTCAGGTGCGATGCACTACATTGTAGGTCAAGATATTCTAGGAGCGTCACACAAGATACATTTAATTCAGTACGATAGAGAAATCTTATCTTATAAGATTTGGATTCAGCGTGAGGATGTTATAGTTTTGTGGAAGGAGTTCAACTCTAATATTCCAATTTCAATCGAATACAATATAAACTTCTAGTATGAGCAACGAAAAAGCAGAAGCTTTAAAAAAGCAAGCTGAAGAGGCTGCAAGGAACACTTGGGATTCTTGGATAGTAGACCTTGAAGAACAAGACCAACCCGAAACGTGCAATATAGACGATGAGGATTGTGAAGCTTGTGGCTCTTAATGAAGTCCCCTTTTAATTTTATAGTAAGACCTATTGAGGGTAAGCGATATAATAACACCAAGACTATCGGTGGTATGGAATTTATCGTTAACACCTCAGAGGAAGAGCATAAGTTCTCTAATAGGCAAGCTACAGTAGTTGAGACTCCTGTAGGGTATGACGGTCCTATAAACATAGGAGCTACCATATTGGTACACCATAACGTGTTTAAGTTTTATAACGATATTAAGGGTAACCGAAAGAGTGGTAAGAGTTTCTTTAAGGAGGATTTATTCTTTGTAGATAACGACCAATTTTATTTATATAAGCAAGACGGTAAATGGAATAGTCACGACAGGTTTTGTTTTGTTAAACCTATAGATGTACTAGATAGTTTTATTGATAAGTCTTGTAAGTACGAGCCACTTATGGGGGATATGGTGTATCCAAATGAGTACCTTAAATCCCAAGGGATTAATGAGGGTGATAGGATATACTTTACTCCCGATAGCGAGTATGAATTTACAGTAGATGGAGAGACTCTTTACAGGGTGTTTGACCATCAGGTAACTATGAAGGCTTAATGTTTGGTTTAATTGACAACGTGCTATCTAATCCTAAAGATTATGTGAGAGAAGTTTTAAGTAACTCTTTTGTAGATGTTTCTGATGGGGTTAGTATATTTAAAGGTATACAGCCTAGAGATAATGATGAGTTTGAAAAAAAAGTATTAAGTATATTTAAAAGTTATAAAGTAGCTTTTAATTTTATCCGTCAATCATCGTACTTACAAGGGGAACCAAACTATTTACATACTGATGAGATGATGGGTGATGTTACGGTTCTTTTTTACTTAAATGAAAATTACCCTGAAGGTGCAGGAACAACAGTCTATATTCCTGATGGTATAAAAGTTATTGATTATAAGTTTAATAGAATGTGTTGGTTCGACTCTAAAGAATTACATTCTAGAAATATAAAAGAAAACTTTGGAGTGGGTGATGAGGCGAGGTTAGTTCAAGTAATATTTTTAAAGGAAATATAATGGACTCTACAGAATTAAGAAAAGAAATAATAGAGGCAGGATATAAAGCTGTGAAGCAACTAATAAAGGTTGCTAAGGAGGAGATTATCAAGCCCGACCCTGAGGATGAGTTAGCTGCAGACAAGTTAAAGAATGCAGCAGCATCAAAGAAGTTATCTATATTTGATGCGTTTGAAATACTTAAGCGTATTGATAATGAGAAAGATAACATTAAGTTAGAGTCTCAAGGACCTAACAGAACTGATACAAAACAAGGATTTGCTGAACGAAGGTCAAAATAATTTATATCGTGTAGTTCCTGACTATATCCCTAAAGGACCGCTATCTAAAAAGAATAGCAGTCACAGTTGGTTGTATGGTTATAACGAACAATACGACTTTGTAAATATATCTAAGACCGGTCAGATTGGCGAGGTAGTTGAAATATCAGGGATAAAGATAGGTCTGCCTAAGCGACCTGAAGTCACACCTCAGAGACACCCCACAAAATCACAACAGTATTGGGAGCGTGAAGAGTTCCCTAAAGAGCTTCAAAAAATACCATCTATATTCCAATGGAACGAAATGCCTACTAACTTTAAGGATAGGTGGGTTGATTACATTGAGGCTGAGTTTGATAGGAGAGAAGAGGGCTATTGGTTTATGAATCAAGGAGACCCAACCTATATAACGGGTTCTCACTATATGTATCTTCAATGGACGAGTATTGATGTTGGTTACCCTGATTATCGAGAAGCTAACAGAATATTTTTTATTTTTTGGGAAGCGTGTAAAGCAGATAAGCGTTCGTTTGGGATGACTTACTTAAAGATTAGACGTTCAGGGTTCTCATTTATGGGTTCGTCAGAAGCTGTAAACTCAGGTACACTAGCAAAAGATTCTAGGGTAGGTATACTATCTAAGACGGGTTCGGATGCTAAGAAGATGTTCACCGACAAGGTTGTACCAATATCAAATAGGTTGCCTTTTTTCTTCAAGCCTATACAGGACGGTATGGATAAACCTAAGACTGAGTTAGCCTTTAGGATTCCTGCGTCTAAGATTACAAAGAAGAATATGCACGAAGTTGCTGCAGATGAACTTGAAGGATTAGATACAACAATAGATTGGAAAAACACGGACGATAACTCGTATGATGGTGAGAAGTTGTTACTTCTTGTACACGATGAGAGTGGTAAGTGGATTAAACCAAACAATATATTAAACAATTGGCGTGTTACTAAAACTTGTTTACGTTTAGGTAGTAAGATAATTGGTAAGTGTATGATGGGTTCAACATCAAACGCTTTATCAAAGGGTGGTAGTAACTACAAGAAGCTATACGAAGATTCAGATGTAAGTAACAGAAACGCTAACGGTCAAACCAAGAGTGGTATGTACTCTTTATTTATTCCAATGGAATGGAATATGGAAGGTTTTATAGATAGATACGGGATGCCTGTATTTCATAAACCTACTAAGGCTATTCTTGGTGTTGATGATGAGATGATTACTAACGGGGCTGTAGACTATTGGACTGCTGAGGTGGATTCACTTAAGAGTGATGCTGATGCGTTGAATGAATTTTACAGACAGTTCCCACGTACTGAGTCTCATGCATTTAGAGACGAGAGCAAATCATCGTTATTTAACCTTACTAAGATATACCAACAGATAGACTATAATGACTCAACTATAAAAGAGCACTATATTACTCAGGGTTCGTTTCATTGGAAGGATGGTCAAAAAGATTCTGAGGTTATATTTAGCCCTGACACACGGGGAAGGTTTTTGGTAAGTTGGGTTCCTAATAAGAATCTACAGAACAACGTAATAACAAAGAGAGGTATGAAGTATCCGGGTAATGAGCACATAGGTTCGTTTGGTTGCGATTCATACGACATCTCCGGTACAGTTGGTGGTAAAGGGTCTAACGGTTCTCTTCATGGGCTTACTAAGTTTAATATGGATGACGCACCTAGTAGTGAGTTCTTTTTAGAGTACATAGCTAGACCACAGACGGCTGAGATATTCTTTGAGGAGGTTCTTATGGCTTGTATATTCTATGGTATGCCAATACTTTGCGAGAACAACAAACCTAGGTTACTATACCACTTTAAGAATAGAGGGTACAGAGGGTATTCTATGAACAGACCTGATAAGCAGTTTAATAAACTATCGAAGACAGAGAAAGAACTAGGAGGTATACCTAACTCGTCTGAGGACGTTAAGCAGTCACACGCATCAGCTATTGAGTCTTATATTGAGAAACATATTGGATTGGATATGAGTGGTGCTTACAGAGATTCTGATGAAATGGGTACTATGCCTTTCCCTAAAACTCTAGAAGATTGGGCTAGGTTCGATATTAACAACAGAACTAAGTTTGATGCTTCTATAAGTTCAGGTCTAGCTATAATGGCAAACCAAAAGCATACATACCTTCCGGAGCAAAAACAGTCAAAAATTAGTATTACCTTTGGCAAGTATAACAACAAGGGGTCAATCAGTGAATTATTAAGATAGATGAAAGAGATAAATATAAATATTACGGCTGCAGGTTTTCCTAGTCAATTTGTTTCTGATGCTGAAAAAGCAACGGATGAATTTGGATTGCAGATTGGTCAAGCCATTCAGTACGAGTGGTTTAAGAAAGACTCTAGTTCGTGTAAGTTCTACGACCAACAAAGAGAGTTTAGAAGACTACGTCTATACGCAAGAGGTGAACAGTCAATTGCAAAGTATAAAAACGAATTATCTGTAGACGGTGATTTATCTTACCTTAATTTAGATTGGACGCCTGTTCCTATACTACCTAAGTTTGTGGATATCGTTGTTAACGGTATGTCTAGTAGGTTGTTCAAGGTAAATGCTTACGCTGAGGATTCTATGTCTCTATCAAAGAGGAGTAAGTATCAAGATATGATACAGGGTCAGATGGCAGCCAAGGAGGTTCTAACAACCATTCAGGATAATACAGGGATGAACCCATTTACTATGGACCCAAGTGACTTGCCTGAGAATGACGAGGAACTTTCTTTGTATATGAATTTAAAATATAAGCCCGCAATTGAAATAGCTGAGGAAGAGGCTATTAACACATTGTTTGCTTCAAATAAATATGTAGACCTACGTAAAAGATTTGATTATGACCTTACTGTACTAGGGATTGGTGTAGCAAAACACGAGTTTCTTCCGGGTTCAGGCGTTAAAATTAATTATGTAGACCCTGCAAATGTAGTGTATAGCTACACAGAGGACCCTCACTTTAAGGATTGCTTTTATTGGGGAGAGATTAAGACCTTACCTATAATAGAGTTAATGAAGATTGATCCTTCATTGACTAACGAAGACCTAGAGCAAATATCAAAGTACAGTCAGAGTTGGTATGACTACTATAACTCTGCTCAGATGTTTCAAGATAATATATTTTCTAGAGACTCAGCTACGATATTGTACTTTAACTACAAGACCACAAAGAAGATTGTATACAAGAAAAAGATATACGATAACGGTGGCTCTAAGATGATTGAGAAGGATGACCAATTCAACCCCCCTGAAGATATGATGGAGGAAGGTAACTTCGAGAAGGTTGAGAAAACTATTGATGTGTGGTACGATGGCGTTATGGTTATGGGTACTAACATTATACTTAAGTGGGAGTTAGCTGAGAATATGGTTCGTCCTAAGTCAGCTAGTCAACACGCTATACCGAATTACGTGGCGGTTGCACCAAGAATGTATAAGGGCGTTATTGAGTCTTTAGTTAGAAGGATGATTCCTTTTGCTGATTTAATTCAGATGACCCATTTAAAGTTACAGCAAGTTATATCTAAGGTTGTTCCGGACGGTGTATTTATAGATGCGGATGGATTAAACGAGGTTGATTTAGGTACAGGTCAGGCTTACAACCCTGAGGATGCTTTGAGATTGTATTTCCAAACAGGTAGTGTAATTGGTAGAAGCTATACACAAGAGGGTGATTACAATCAAGGCAAGGTTCCTATTACACAGTTAACGTCAAGTTCAGGGGCTAGTAAGACTCAGATGCTTATCGGTAACTATAACCATTACTTAGGTATGATACGTGCTGTAACAGGCTTAAATGAAGCGAGGGACGGCTCTAGTCCTGACCCTAATTCTTTGGTTGGTGTACAAAAGTTAGCGGCACTTAACTCTAACACAGCTACAAGGCACATACTAGACGCTAGTTTATTTATATATAGAAGTTTAGCTGAGGCTTTAACGTACAGAATATCTGACGTTTTAGAGTACGCCGACTTTAAGGATGAGTTTGCTAATCAGATAGGAAAGTACAACGTATCTATATTACAGGATGTAAACGACTTGTACATATATGACTTCGGTATCTTTATCGAAGTGTCACCTGACGAAGAGGAGAAAGCACAGTTAGAACAGAACATTCAAATGGCTCTTTCTAAGGGTGATATAAACCTTGAGGATGCAATTGATATTAGAGAACTTAGAAATCTTAAGGTTGCTAATCAGTTACTTAAAGTTAAACGTGTTAAGAAGCAGGAGCGAGATGAGAAGATGGCTATGCAGAAGCAGGCTATCACAGCTCAGCAGCAGATTAAATCTCAACAACTTGCAGCTCAGACAGCTATGCAGAAGATACAGGCTGAGACTCAAGCCAAGATGCAGATTAAGCAAGCAGAGGTTGCGTTTGATATTGAGAAGATGAACAACGAGGCTCAGTTAAAGGCTGTGCTTATGGATAAGGAATTTGAATTTAATATGCGTCTTAGAGATATATCTGAGAATGCACTACAGGGTAGAGAGACTCAGCGTGAGGATGCTAAGAGTGCACGTATAAGTCAGCAGAACACAGAGCAGAGTAAGTTAATAACTCAGAGAAAAAATAACCTACCTCCTCAGACGTTTGAATCTAACGAGGATAGCTTAGATGGTTTTGATTTATCTGAATTTTCACCTAGATAGATATGGCAACAAAAGGAAGAACAAAAGGAAATAAGATATGCCCTGCAGGAATATCTTGGGCTAAAAGAACATTCGATAGATACCCATCAGCGTATGCGAATATGGCTGCGAGTAAATATTGCAAAGACCCTAACTACGCTAAAGGCTCAAAAAAATAAAACTATGGCATTCAAGATACATATGATGTACAAAGGTGAGCAATCTATTAAAGCCCTTACAAATAAAGACCACTTGTCTTTAAAGAAAAGAGGATTCTCACATACAAAACCTAAAAAAAATAAAGTAAACAAACCCAAACCAAAGTATTAATGGGTGAGTTAAAAAAGTGGAGAGACGAGAAGTGGGTACGTATTGGAGTTGATGGTTCTATTAAGGGAGCCTGCGGTACTAGTAAGGATAAGAAGAACCCTGACAGATGTTTACCGTTAGCTAAGGCTAATAGTATGTCTAAATCTGAGAGAGCTGCCACAGCTAAAAAGAAAAAGAAAAGCGGAAGGACTAAGCAGTTTGTGTCTAATACCAAGGCAGGCAAGGTCACGTCTAGGTATACTTAAATCGTATTAATTAATTGTTTAACTTTGCATAAAATCAAATCAAATGGATATTAAAGTAAGAGCACTCGATGATGTAGAAGTAAAATCTACAGCACAAGTTGAAGAAGAGTTACTTCAAAAGCACGAAGAGCAATTCGAAGAAAAGGTTGTAGTCGAGCAACCACAAGAAGAGGTACAAGGTTTAACCGAAGACCAAGTTCTTTCACATATTAAAGAAAGATACAATAAGGAGTTTACATCAGTAGATGACATCTTTGCAGAGCGTGAGGCTCAAGAAGAATTACCTGAGGATGTTGCTGCTTATTTTAAGTATAAAAAAGAAACAGGTCGTGGAATTAATGATTACGTTAAATTACAACGTGATTTTGATGAAGCAAACCCTGATACTTTGCTACGAGATTACCTTAAGACTACGGAGACAGCTCTTGACGATGACGACATAGATTCGTTAATGGATGAGTACTCCTACGATGAGGACTTGGATGACGAGTCAGACATTAAGAAAATCAAAGTAGCAAAGAAAAAAGCTATTGCTAAAGCGAAGAACTATTTCGAAAAGGAAAAAGAGATGTACAAGCAACCCCTTGAGTCAAGGTCGGATGCTATCCCTGAAGCCGATAAGGAACAGTACGAAACATATAAGCAATATTTAAGTGAGGCTGCAACGCAGCAAGAGGAGACTAAACGAAAGTCTGAGTGGTTCACACAGAAGACTGACGAAGTTTTTAACAATAATTTCAAAGGTTTTGATTTCAATATTGGAGAAGACAAAGTTACGTATAGTCCCGGTAATGCAGAAGACACTAAGAAGGCACATCTATCACCTATGAACTTTGTTAACAAGTACTTAGATGATAAAGGTCTTATGAAGGACGCTGCGGGTTACCATAAAGCGTTAGCAGTTGCAATGAACCCTGAGAAGTTTGCTCAGTATTTTTATGAGCAGGGTAAGTCGAATGCAACAGAGGATGTTATGAGGAAGACTAAGAACATTAATATGACAACTCGTAACACACCTGAAGTATCGTCTAAATCAGGAACACAGTTTAAGTCTTTAAATAACGACTCAGGTCGTGGTTTAAAGATTAGAAGTATTAAAAGAAAATAAATTTAAAAACTAGAAAAAATGGCAGGAGCTATTACAGGAAACGGATTTGACTTACAGCCAAGTTCGGAACAGGTTGCTTTAAGTAGCAACTATATTACAAATTTTGATTTCTTAAATCAGTATCTACCTGATACTTACGAGAAAGAATTTGAGCGTTATGGTAATCGTACCGTAGCATCTTTTTTACGTTTAGTTGGTGCAGAGATGCCTTCTAACTCTGACCTTATTAAATGGGCAGAGCAAGGACGTTTACATACTAAGTATACAAAAGTAACTTGTGCAGTAGGAGCTGCTGCGACAGCAGTATGGACTATTGGTGATACTTTAATACCGGGTGGTGGAAGTATTGCAGTTCGTGTTGGTCAAACAGTTATGTTGACTAGAAACACAGGTGGTGCTAATCTTAAAGCTTTAGTTACGGTAGTAGATACAGCAGCAGGTACAGTTACTCTTGCTTACTATGGAGCAAACCATACAGGTGTAGCTGCAGAAGAATACACAATGTTTATCTACGGTTCAGAATTTAAGAAAGGAAGTCCGGGAATGGAAGGTTCTTTAGAGGCTGATGACGTATTCTTTGAGAATAAACCAATTATCCTTAAAGACCGTTACGCAGTATCGGGTTCTGATATGGCTCAAATTGGATGGGTTGAAGTTCAAACTGAGAATGGTGCGACAGGATACCTTTGGTACTTAAAGTCAGAGCACGAGACTCGTTTACGTTTTGATGATTACTTAGAGACAGCTATGTTGGAAGCAGTTCCTGCAATAGTAGGTTCAGGTGCATCAGCAGCGATAGGGAATGGCACGGGAGTAGCAAATGCTCCAACAGGCGCAGGTTCAGAAGGTGTATTCTATGTTGTAAACAACAGAGGTAATGTATGGTCAGGTGGTAACCCGAATGTATTGGGTGACTTTGATTCAATCATTCAACGTCTTGATAAGCAAGGTGCGATTGAGGAGAATGTAATCTTCGTTGACCGACAGTTTGGATTTGATATAGATGATATGTTAGCAGCACAAAACTCTTACGGAGCAGGTGGTACTTCATACGGTCTATTTGACAATGACGAAGAGATGGCATTGAACTTAGGATTCACAGGATTCCGTAGAGGTTATGACTTCTACAAGTCTGATTGGAAGTACTTAAATGACCCAACTATGCGTGGTGGTTTACCACAAGGTTCAGGTTCAGGTAGAATCAATGGACTTTTAGTTCCTGCAGGTTCAACATCTGTATATGACCAAATCTTAGGTAAGAACGCTAAGCGTCCTTTCTTACACGTTCGTTACAGAGCTTCAGAGACTGAAGACAGACGTTACAAGACTTGGATTACAGGTTCAGCAGGTGGTGCACAGACTTCATCTTTAGATGCAATGGAGGTTAACTTCTTGTCAGAAAGAGCAGTATGTACATTAGGTGCAAATAACTTCTTCATATTCGAAGAATAGTTTATTGATATTAGGAGTCCGTGTAAGCGGACTCCTTTTATTTTTTTTAAATTCAAATTAAATTCAAATGAAAAACAAAGTAGAGTACGTAGATAAGCAGTATAAATTACTAGGAGAAGAATCTCCTTTATCTTTTATGCTTGCATCAAGAAATTCAAGAAGATTTCCATTACTATGGTTTGATGAGGAGAAGGGAGAACAAAGAGCACTTCGATACGCAAGAAACCAACAGAGTCCGTTTGAGGACGAGCAAGACGGAAACGCAATACTAGAACCAATCGTATTTGAGGATGGGTTCTTATCGGTTCCAAAAAATAATCAATCATTACAAAAATTTTTAGACTTACACCCTGCAAAGGATGTTAAGTATTCTGTTATAGATAAGGCTAAGGAAGCTAGTGAGATAGTTAAAGACCTTAACACTGAGGTGGATGCTTTAATAGCAGCACGTGAGCTTACAATAGACCAAGTAGAAGCTATCACTCGTGTAGCGTTTGGGACTGACCCAAGTTCGGTAACTTCAACAGAGTTACGTAGAGACATTCTTTTGTTTGCTCAAGCAGAGCCACAAGGTTTTCTTAATATACTAGGAGATTCTACTCTTATGATTGACTCATTAGTTCAGTCATTCTTTGATAAGAGTATCTTAACCTTTAGAAAGAATAAGAAGGAAGTATTCTTTAATACTCCGACTAACAAGAAGCGGATGCTATCTATTCCGTTTGGAGAGGACCCACTGTATGTGGTATCGTCTTACCTTCAGAGTGATGAGGGTATTGAGATTCTAGAGTTTCTAGAGAAAGTCGCAGAGACTAAGTAGTAAAATAAGGAGGCTGAAAAGCTTCCTTTTTTTTTGCTATATTTGTAATATTATTAATCATCTAATTTTTTAACGATGGAAAAATATTTAAAAATACCTGCATCTACAAGAACTCAACTAGTCTCTTGTTCAAATGTAGCCCACGTTGCATCTTCAACTGCAACAGCAACTTCAACTAGAGTAGATTACACTGACGGTACAACTGCGACCATAACTCACGCTGCGGCAGTTGCTTTTGATGTAAGAGATGCTTTATCTGCTGCTATGATAGCAGCAAGACAAACTTCTTGGACTCAAGTAGAATTTTTAGTAGATATGCCAAAAGTGGCATCAGCAATAACATTAGTATAAACTTACGGAAATGGAAAAATTTATAAAATTAGCTGTTACAGGCTCAGGGATTGAGACATTAAGTTTGTCTAATGTAAAAATGATTATTGGTAACGGAACTACAAGTACAGTTGTTCATTATCTTGGTGGAGCAAAAGCTACTTTAACTACTCTTACTGATGCTTCTTTTTTATTAGAGAGTCAACTACAGAACGCTATGGTTAATTTATATCAAAAGGCGTGGACAAATAATCAAGATGCTATTACACCGGCTGTAGCAGTATCTGCAATCGCAGTAACATAAGCTTATGGCAAAGTATTTAGGAATACCCATAGCATTAACAAGCGGGACTAGTGATGGTACTACAACACCGTCCTTAACATTGAAGGATACTACAGCAAATGTATTCGATGGTATTAAGGTAGGTGATATTGTTGTAAATACTTCGACAATGGCTCAGGCTACTGTTACTAGTATTGAAAACATTTCAATTGGTATATTAAGTGTATCTAGTAGTATATTCTTAGTTGTATCTCAAGGGTACTCAATATTCTCTCCTAACGATGATACTCGTGGAAACGTGTTGATGTCTATAGAGGGGTATATTGTAGCTAGAGATATTGCAGGAAGCCTTAGTGTTGATTTTTCACACGGATTTAGTGCTAACACGCAACAGTACACTCCAATAGGAACTCCTGTTACAGATTCCTTTTTAACTAAACTATATCTACGTTGGTTAGAGAGGTTGTTAGTAACTAACGCTACTAGTAACCGATTAGATATACCACTAAATGAGTTTTTTAATAACTCTAGTAATGTTCCTTATTATATTAAAACTATAACACTTACTTAATATGGCAAAGTTTTTAAAATTTAAAGCTTCTCAAACAAGCGAAGGTGAAAGAGATTTATTGGTAGGTATAGATAACTTAGCAGCTATTGAAATTGGTGTAAGTAGTATTACATTAACTTATGGTAAGTCTGCTGCCCCAAACTCTGATGTTTTAAATTTATTTTTTACAGGAAGTAATCAAACTTTTCCTCAACAAATGAGGAACTTTTTTCAAGATAAAATGATACAGGCACAGAATGCAAATGCAACGTCTCTTGTTCTTGATATAACTCCTCCTATAGAGATAACAAACTACTATGTAAATTAGTAGCATTATAATTAAACTACTAAAGAGCCTTTTTATAGGGCTCTTTTTTTTTGCGTATATTTGTGAAAAGATTTTAAGATGATAGATGCAGTAAGAAATACGGTCCTTGCTATACTTAATAAGAATAACTACGGATACCTTTCCCCATCAGACTTTAACTTGTACGCACAACAAGCTCAGTTAGAGATATTTGAGGATTACTTTTACCAATACAATACACAGCTTAACCTAGAGAATGCTCGTAGGTCAGGTACTGATTACGCTAACTTATCCAAGGGTATACTTGAGGTGATTGACTTGTTTTCAAAGACAGCTCCATTAGTTCAGACGGCAGCCGCAGATAATACCTACACAATGCCATCTGATTATTATTTAATGAATAGGGTTATGTATAATGGTTTAGAGGTAGAGCGTGTTAATCAAGGTAAGATTTCTATGCTTTTAAACTCTATGATTACAGCACCAAGTAAAGAATTTCCTGCTTATACTACTGAAGGGTCTATAATGACTGCGTACCCTACTACAATAACAGGAGCTAGTGATATATCAGCTCAGTACGTGCGGTATCCACTAACACCTAAATGGACTTACTTTGCAGCACTAAGCTCGCAAGCACCTGTATTAAATCAATCAGCAGTAGATTACCAAGACTTTGAGCTACCGCTTGATAATTTAAACGACTTGGTTATAAAGATATGTCTATACGCAGGCGTAGAGATACGTGAATCAGCGGTGGTACAGTTTGCGCAGGTAGAAGAACAACAAAATAACACACAACAATAATGGCATATATATCTCAGTATCAGTACTATGAAAACTCAGGAGCAAATCCTGAAGATGCTAATTGGGGTTCGTACCAATACGTTAGCTTGAAGGATATAGTTAACAACTTTATGTTAATGTACCAAGGTAACCACTCTTTAATAAATAACGAAGAGCGTTATAAGATTCTGTTTCACGCTAAACGTGCAGTTCAGGAGCTTAACTACGATGCGTTTAAAGAGATTAAAGCGTTAGAGCTAACAGTAAACGATGCGGTTCGATTTATATTGCCGTCAGACTACGTTAATTGGGTTCGTATATCTTTGTTTGAGAATGGTGTACTAAGACCAATGACAGAGAATATTCAACTTACTTCGGCACAAGCTTATCTTCAGGACAATAATTTAAATATATTGTTTGATGAATCGGGAAGCGTATTAAAGCCTGAATTCTCACCAATTGATGTTGCACGTATAAAAGGAACTAAGAAGAGTATATACTTAAACAGCAATAGTGCGTATAATAACGCAGAAGGTTACTGCTGTGATGGTAATTGGTTCTTTGATTTTGCTATAGGAGCTCGCTACGGGCTTAACACGGAGACAGCTAACGCTAACCCTACCTTTAGGATAGATGCTAAGGCAGGCGTTATTAATTTTGATTCTACAATGTCAGGCAAGAGTGTGATAGTAGAGTACGTATCTGATGGTATGGAGGGTGGTGATAATTCTCTTATAACAGTTAATAAATTGTTTGAGGAGTACGTTTACGCATACATACAATACTCTATATTAGATAGTAAGTTAGGAGTTCAGGAGTACGTTGTGAATAGAGCCAAGAAAAAGAAGGCTGCTCTTTTACGTAACGCAAAGATAAGAATTAGTAATATTCATCCGGGTAGATTGCTTATGAATCTAAGAGGACAAAACAAGTGGATTAAGTAGTATGGCTAATAGTAAAAGAAATTTTATAGCGGGTAAGATGAATAAGTCTCTTGATGAGAGACTTGTGCCTAACGGTCAGTACATTGATGCGTTAAATGTACGCCTTGGGTCTACCGAGGATTCAGAGATTGGTTCTGTTGAAAACTCAAAAGGTAATGAGCTTTTAACAACTGTAAACTTGGGTGTATTTGGTACTACTGAATATGACTTAAGTAATGATGCTAGGTGTATAGGTGCTTTTGAAGACGGGGCTAACGAGACTATATATTGGTTTATACACGATAGCAATCAACCTCTTGTATCTACAGGTAAGGCTGATTTGATAGTATCATTTAATACTAAGACTAGAGCTTCAGAATACCACGTTGTAAGTTTTAAAAACGCTGAGGATGTTACTAATACCACTTTAAATTTTAACCCTACTTATTTAATTACAGAGGTTAATAAGGTGGGTAACTTATTATTTTTTACAGATAATTATAATCCTCCTAGAAAAATAAACGTAAATAAAAGTTACGCTTATCCCGCAGGTTTAGCGGACAGCGACTTATTTTCTTCTGATGATTTATTAGTAATAGTTAAGCCACCACATCAAGCACCTTTAGTTACAGGTATTAATAATGGGGGTAGTGATTCTTTTTTAGAGAATGAGTTTTTATGCTTTGGTTATAGGTATAAGTATGAGGACAATGAGTACTCTGCTACGTCTATATTTACAAATCCCGTATTTAACACCAAGCCTTTTAATTTATCTGTTGAGACAAACCTTAACGAAGGTATGGTTAACTCATTTAATAACGCTACAATATTATTTAATTCAGGAAATAAAAGAGTTACTGAAATAGAAATATTATTTAAAGATTCAGATTCTTCACAGATAAAAATCATTGAGTCACTTAATAAAATAGAATTAGGTTATTTAAATAATGAGTTGTACAACTATTCATTTACTGACAATAAAATATTTACAATATTATCAAGTGGTGAAATATTAAGGTTGTATGATAACGTACCATTATTGTCTAAGACACAAACGCTTATGGGTAACCGTATTATGTACGGTAACTATGTAGATGGTTATGATTTAAATAGAGATGGAGTAAATACTAGGTTAGATTATTTTACTGAACTAGAACAAAACGACCTTGGTATTACAGAGATAACAGGTGAGAGTGTATCTAACAAAACATATACTATAGATGGCTCAGTAACTTCAGAAGGTAAAATTCAAATACCTTTATTAGATATAGATACTGATTTAAAGACAGGCTCTATATTAAGTTTTAGTTTTAGGGTTAGTGGGTCTCAATTTTCAGGAACCCCAAGTCCGGACCCATCCACTTCCAATCAAAATATAGACATGGGGTTTAGCTATACTTTACCTCAAAACTTTAGCAGTATTACGGAGTTAATTGAAAGTAATGATTTTCAATCTAAGATTGGTAAGCCTTCAAATATAAAGACATCTTCAGCTACATTTTGCCTTGGGACAACATTTACTGATACATTTAATTGCTCGTTATTAGCTTCTTTAGAAAACAATGGAGCAGAGCCTTATGTTAAATATAAAAGTGGAATAACAGCTGTAGACCAACCAATATTAGCCGCAGTTATTAATGATACAACTTTAGAAATAACTATTGTTGCAATGTCTTATACTTCAGAACCAAGCAATCCACTACCTGTTAACACAGTGTATGAGTATTATAAAGTAACTAACGTAGAAACTTTTTTTCAGGCAATAAGTAGCCCTCAAAGCTTGCATAGTAATAGAGGTTACGAAGTTGGTATAGTGTATATGGATGACTTTAATAGAGCTACAACAGCTTTAGTTAGCCCTAACAATACAATAAGAATACCTTGCGCAGCAAGCGTTACACAAAACAAAATAAAATTAACAATACCAATACCTCAACTTGCACCTTCTTTTGCCACTAGATATAAGTTCGTTATAAAACCTGATGCTGAGAATTACGAGACTATATACACTAGATTTTATTTTACTGACCCATCTGATAGCCATACTTACTTTTTATTAGAAGGTGAGAATATAGCTAAAGTTGAGGAAGGAGATGTGTATACTGTTAAAAAAGATTCAGCAGGTCCTTTACCTAGTTGTGTGTCTGCTACAGTACTAGAGAAAAAAGCTCAAAGCGATACATTTATATCAGGTGTAGATACTCCGTCAGGCGTTTACATGAAGATGTTGGCTAATAATTTTTCTACAGCTACATCTGTAGACTCAGCAATACTACCCGGTCAAAAACATGCTGAAGAAAATTCAGGAGGAGATAATGTATTTCTTTCGTATACGGGTTTTGGCTCTTTTGATGGTGGTACGTATACAGCATACGATATACCTGCAGGCTCTAGGATTACAATAAATTTTGATTTTTACAGAAATAAACGTGGAAATAGATGTGAATACAGAAGCTATAAGTTAAAAAAAGAATTTACATCACCTGCTTCTTATCCTAATATTATTGAATGGTGGAACGATGAGAATATAGGCGACATCATTGACACAGGAGAAAGGACTCCTTCAGATGTTAATAATTTTTATGATAGTGAATTACAAACTAATGTTAATTCATTTAAAAATCAAGCTTCATTTACTACAAATAGATACCAATGGTTTAAAGATACAGTCAATAATGAGCTAAAATTCTTAATGTCAGGTACAGAGTCTTGTTCGGGAAGCGGTAGTGATGCTCAGATAAGAGCTACTTTTGAAATATTTAGAGCTAACGAAATAATGGCATTTGAAACAGAGCCATCTGAATCATTACCTGATGTATGGTACGAAGGTCAAGATTCTTACCCAATAGACAAGACAACGGGACACCATTTAGATGGTGGTAATTTTGCTAGTCCTTTTGACCAAGCACAGACTGCCACACAACCTGCTAAACTTTTTTTAAACTTTGCAAATTGTTACACGTTTGGTAATGGTGTTGAAAGCTATACAATAAGGGACTCTATAAAAGGAAAGGCTATGTCTTTAGGTAATAGAGTAACTACTGTTTCAGAGCAAGATTACAAGAAAGCGTATAGAAATAGTGACATTACTTACAGTGGTATTTATAATGACGAGACTAACTTAAATAGGCTTAATGAATTTAATTTAGGGTTATTAAATTTTAAATCTGTAGAAGCTTCTTTTGGTCCTATAAATAAAATGTTTGCTCGTAAGACTGATATACTTGTACTTCAAGAGGATAAGATTTCATATGTATTAACGGGTAAGAACTTATTATCAGATGCTTCAGGAGGTAATGTGCTTACATCAGTACCCGAAGTATTAGGATTACAGGTTGCTAGGACTGAGGATTTTGGTATTAGTGATAATACGGAAAGTTTTGTAGCATACGGAGTTGATAAGTTTTTTACTGACGCTAAGAGAGGTGCTTTACTGCAGCTTAAAGGTAGTAATGATTCAAGAGAGCAACTTAACGTTATATCAGAGTACGGTATGCGTAGTTGGTTTAGAGATTTATTTAAAGATAGCTTTAATACACAGAAGTTAGGTAGTTACGACCCGTATATGAATGAGTATGTTTTATCTAGTAATGATGTGTTATTACCATCCACAGTGGATTGCATACCCTGCGGTCAGAGACAGTCTTTTATTTTAAAAGAAAATAGTATTAGCTATTGCGTTGAAGCTCCTTTAGCAATTGGTGATATCAATATAAATACTGAAGTACCTGTTGCAACTCCTGTAAATCTTACTGTAAGTTGGGATGGTATTGAGCAGATTAATCAAACAATATTTGGTTTAGGAGTAAATACTTTCTTTAAAAACAAACAGACTCCATCTAAGTATAACGTAACTTTAACTAAGATTGGAGGTCTTGATGCTGACTTTAATATTACTTCTAACTGCCCTGTAGGGTCTCCATTAAAAGTTGTTGATATTGTTTTAACAAACAATGATGATGCTACAGAAAGTATACATCATAATTGGAGGTACTTCGGAGGTGTTAGTCAATCATCATCACCTGACCAAATTGTTAATTTTAACAATAATACTAGTGATATTGTAGGTTCTTCTTTCTACCAAATATCAGATGGTTTTCAAGGTGAGGGTGGTATACCAATAAAAGGTAATACGTTGACAATGATTTCTAATACATATTCAACTGACAACTATAGTATTGAGTCTTCAGATAGGTTTATGTATCTAGCATCTAATACTTTGTATGGTAATAACTCGACAGACTTAAGTGCAATGTTAGCTTTAATTAAAACACAAGCTCCTACCACTACTTTAATACCATCAACACAGGGGATAACTAGTTCAGCTACGTTTACAGTACCTTTAACTAGTTATGATTACTTGTATTTAGTTTGGGATTTAAGGCTTAAGCCATTGTCTTTGATATGTCAAAAAGCGGGTACTCAAATTGCCTTAAACTTACAAGCTGTTTGTTGTGATTGTGGATGCTCAGCTACAAACACACAGTATCAAATACTAAATAATAGTCAGACAACTATAACAATATCATACACAAATACAAGTGGTGGTGCAGCTAGTGAAACTCTTGCAGGAGGGTCAAGAGGTGCTAGTGTTTGTTCTCAGACATACCCTAACATAAGCCCTTCAACAAATAATGTATCTATAACAGTAACAAATTGTGATTGCAGTTAAACTATGGCAAATTTCGAAGATTTTTATATAAACGCAGATACGTTAGCAAATGCTACTGCAGTTTTTACAGACCAACAAATGACTACGTTAGCCCCTGATGGTTATTATTCAGACGGTATATCCAATAGATACCAAACATCTGCGGGTTTAGGTCCTTCTGTATCTTGCCCGGAGTGTAATGTTGATTGTGATACAGATGTTGTATTCTCTTTAACTGAAGGTTCAGGTTCACTTAGAGCTACGGTAACTACAGGAAATAGTCCGGGTGCTATTAGAGTTGTGTTAAATGGTGTGGGTTCAAGACCTGCGGGTGTTAACCTTCTTTTTGGAGGTAATAATTATAATTACTTTTCAACTGCTCTTTCTAGTAATTATCCTACACAGGTAGCTGCTCCTAACACTTCTCAAACAGGTTATTTTTGGGGTGTAGGAGGTACAGCTTTTTGTAGTTCTTGGGATAGTGGAGGAAGTAATCCTTTCTCTATTTTTTATTACAACCCTACTTTAGATGTGTGGTATGATTCAGGTACAACAACCATATCGTCTTACGCTAACCAATTATCTTCGGGCATTACTCAATACACAGCAGGAACCCTTGTAGTATACATACCCAAAGCCACTCCCGGACCTGCTTCAGTTGATGTTCAATTCGACTTGCCTTGTGGTCCGGGACCATTACTAACCATTGGCTGCCCAACCACATTACAATCAATAGCTACGTCAGGTACTCAAAATAGCCACGCTAATGCTTGTGGTTCCTCAATATCAGGACTTGCTTATATAGGACCTGTAAAATCAACAACACCGGGTGTTTTATCTATAAAAGATTGGATTTTTTCAACTAGTAATGCAAGTACATTTTATCCTGATGGTTATTATAAAGCTGCAGGTGCAGACTTAAGTGGTGTTGACCCTGCAAACAATGGCTCATTTAGAGTTCAAGACGGAGTAGTAACTGAAATACAAACTTGTTAAGATGGCTAACTACACACTTACATACAGCGAAGGGTCTAAAGGATTTCCTTCATTCTATAGCTACGTACCTGATTTTATGATTGGTATGAATAATTATCTTTACAGCTTTAAAAATGGGCAGTTATACAGGCATAACACCAACGAGACTCGCAACAGTTATTACGGAACGACTTATTCGTCTATAATTAAGACTGTTATCAATGAAAGTCCTTTAGATAATAAGTTATTTAAAACGCTTAACCTTGAGTCTACTGATGCGTGGTCTGCTGAACTACTTACAGATGTAGCGGCTCAGTCAAGCTCTATAGATAACACATCGTTTGTAAAAAAAGAAGGTAACTACTTTGCTTACGTTAGAACCAATGGTGCTACTGCAGGTGGTGCGTTAACTGAGTCTGACTTTAAGTCACGAGCTAATGGTGGTGTTGGTGAGGCTACTGCATTCACAGGTGGTGGTGGTATTGGTATAATATCTTTCGCAGTGACTATTCAGCTTAACAGTCAGATGTCTGTTGGTGATTCAATATATGCAGGGTCAGGAAGCACGCTTTCGTTTGTTGGTGTATTAACATCAACTACTGTTACCGCTACTCAAAACCAAATAAATCTAGATATATCAGGCGGGTCATATACTCCGGTAGTAGATGATTTCGTTATGTACTTCAAGGATGCACAGGCTGAATCGCTTGGTGTTATGGGGCATTACGCAGACGTAACATTAACACTTCCTAGCACAGTAACATCTGCAAGTGAGCTATTTGCTATTGAGTCGGAACTAATGAAAAGTTATCCTTAAAATTTAGTATCTTTGCCTTTAGATGAATCTAACTGCAAGACCACTTACACACGAAGATTACGACAACATCCTTAAGGGATGGTGGAAGGATTGGGGATGGGAAGCTCCTAGCAGAGACTTCTTACCTCAGGATGGTAATGGTGGTATAATAGTTTTGGATGGTGATACACCTGTATGTGCAGGATTTCTATACAACACCAACTCAAAAGTAGCTTGGGTAGATTGGATTATATCAAACAAGGAGTATAAAGAATCACGTAAAGAAGCGTTATCAATATTGATACAGACATTAACCACGGTTGCAAAGAACCTAGATAATAAGTTCGCTTATGCCTTAATAAAGCATAACGGACTTATTGGTGTTTATGAACAAGAGGGTTATACGGCAGGTGATTCATACAATAAAGAAATGATTAAAGCATTATAATATGGGAGTAATAACCGCAGCAACAGCGTTAACAATATCTGCAGGAGTTTCAGCATTAAGTGCAGGAGGTTCATTTATACAGGCAGGGAAGCAAAAAAGATTAGCTGAAGAGGCTCAGAGAGACGCTGATAAAGCATTCAAAGAAGCTCAGGCTCAGCTTGACGTGAATTACTTCGAGCAGCTTGGTATCAGTAAGTCTCCATATGAAAACCAAAGAGACGCTATAGCTCAGCAGGCAGCTCAAGCAATGGAGATTGGTCGTGAGTCACAGAGAGGTGGTGCTGCTACTGCAGGTAGGGTTTTAGCTCAGTCTAACATAGCACAGCAAAATATTACAGACCAACAGACTAAAGACTTAGAGGCTTTAAATAAATTAGGGGCTACTGAAGGTTCGAGGTTAGGAACAGAAAGAGCTAACTTATCTTTAGCACAGGCTGAGGGTGCAGGAATAGCATCAGCACAGGCACAGAATGCATCCAACCAATCTAAAGCGGCAGGAGTTCAAGGTATTGCTGATTTCGGAATGAGTATGCTTTCTAACTCTGAATTGTATAATCAGAATCCTGCCACTCCAAATCCCGGAGGCATGTTACCGACTATTATGGACCCTAATATATTTAATAACGCTCCACAAATAAACCCCATAACATCTGCGGGTCTTAACACTCAAGCAGGGAATCAACTAGTTTTACCACAAAATTCATTTAATATTTATGAACAGCCCGACGCTGTTGATATGTATGGTAACCCTATAAAATTTTAATAATGGCTAAATCATACTACGGACAAAGTAAAAGACCTGTTGTTGAAGGTATTAATTGGGGACAGATAGGTACGGACTTAACCACTAAGTTAAATGAAGAAGTTAAAAGACGTGAGGATTTAAAGGCTGAGATAGACCAAGCATCAAACGATTATCTTCGTACAGTACAAGATACTCCTCAAGGTCAGAACGTAGGAGCCAACCAAAGGATGGCTGCATTTGCAGACAATGCTTCAACATATATGCTTGACCTAGATAAGAAACTTAAAGCAGGACAGATAAGGCTTAGGGATTATAACGCTATGCGTGCTAATCTTCAGCAGGGTACTACCGATATGTTTGGTATATCTAAGAAGTTCAACGCTAACTTTGAAAACGATATGCTTAGAGCTAGTACGATAGCATCTAAGTTAGAGGTTCGTAATAACGCTAAGCTACAAGAGTTTTCAAACCCATCAGCATCTGATATAGTCATAGACCCTATAACGGGGCAGCTTTCTGTTGTAAAGATGATTGAGGTAGACGATGGTAAGGGTGGTAAGATAAGAGTACCTTCATCCGACTCAAATGATATATCATCTATATTTAGCTTACAGAATAAACAAAACCAAAAGATTGATAAGTTTGATACGAAAAAGTTTGGCGAGGATGCTGCTAAATCTTTTGACAATAGGTACTTAAAGTCTATTAACGAAGGTAATGTAGGGACTAGAGATAGTATACTTGAGAACCCTTTATTTG
>Ga0208814_1000119_pt1 | contig 57707 bp, 69 predicted proteins | sample MalvirAntarct_55_FD_184253 | JGI IMG/M metagenome (GOLD analysis project Ga0208814, IMG submission 184253) | Marine viral communities from the Global Malaspina Expedition - Malaspina viral metaG Antarct_55 (SPAdes) (version 2) | ecosystem: Environmental > Aquatic > Marine > Oceanic | place... | reverse complement strand
TCATTTATTAAAGAAAGCGGCAGTGGTGATCTTTTAATATATGGAAATAACCTCAGGCTAGGTAATGCTGACGGATCAGAATTGTATATTTTAGGTAATAACAATGCAGAGGTTCAACTGAGATATAACAACGCTACTAAACTAGCCACCACTGCCACAGGAGTTTCGGTCACAGGTCAAGTACTTGGAACTTCAACAACACATGCTGGTGGCACAACCTTTGACAGCACAGGCACAACCCAACTTTGGCTGCGAGACACAAACGCAGCAAGTAACCAAAAGAACTGGGGATTTCAAATCTCTGGCGGTGACCTTAACATCGTCAGAGCAAATGATGATCGGGCTTCTGGTTTTGTCACACCTATTTACATTCAGCAAGCCCCAGCAAACTCTCTTGTTATAAACAGCAGCGGAACTGTTGGCATTGGCACAACTAATGCGAACGTAGTCGGCAACAACGTAGCAGGTATTAATCTTCTTTCTGATGGAATGGTAGGTATAAGTCGTGCAGGTATACCTTTAAAAATAAACAGAACAGCAGAAGGGGGTATAATAGAGCTTTATGAGGCAGGGACTCCCAGAGGTCAAATTGATATAAGCTCAGATAGAGTTTTAATAAGAAGCTCAGGCGATGCCACTGGTCTACGCTTTGATGGCGTTAGTCTAACACCATTTAAAAATGGTTCGGCTGCGAATGGCACTGTTGATTTAGGTTTTTCTTCGGGAACCTTCAGAGACCTCTACCTATCAGGCGGTGTTAGATTTGATACTAATGGTGAGTTTCTTAACGATTACGAAGTTGGCACATGGACAGCATCCCCAACTACTGGGAGTTGCACTAGCAATGTTTGGTATACGAAAGTAGGAAGATTAGTTACTGTTGCTGGCAATATCTATAGTTTTTCTAATAGAAGTTCTAGTGCAACAGTGATAATTGGAACGCTACCTTATGCGGTATCGAGTGGTAAATCATCAGTAGGAGCTATAATAGGCAGATATATAGATAACCCCGGTTATTCAGTTTATACTGATGGGGGTGGAACCACTCTTACTTTTTATAACAACCCAAGTGATGCTGCCTATGATACAATGAAACACAATGATTTTAACAATTCTGGTGTTGATATTCATTTTGCAGTAACCTACCTAGCAGCATCTTAGTAACATAACCCTGTTGGATTACAGGGTCAGACAGTCCAAATTATAAAGGAGACTTAACATATGACTAAAGCAAGAGACTTAGCAAGCAGTGGTGTGACATTAACATCCACTACCACCACTGCAGATGCAGCACTTGCTAGAGCTGGTGGAACCATGACAGGTAATCTGGCTATGGGAACTAACCTAGTAGATGGTGTAGATGTATCTGCTAGGGATGCTGTACTTACGGATACAACAACCAAAGCGACAGCTGCATTACCTAAAGCAGGTGGTGCTATGACTGGGGCTATCACAACTAACTCTACATTCGATGGGGTAGATATAGCAACAAGAGATGGAATACTATCATCTACGACAACTACTGCGACTGCCGCTTTAAACAATGCGAACAGTGCTTTATCTAGAGAAGGTGGTGCCATGACTGGTGCCATCACTACTAACTCTACGTTTGATGGGGTAGATGTGGGAGCCAGGAATTCAGTCCTAACATCTACAACTACCACAGCTAACGCTGCATTACCTAAAGCAGGTGGTGCAATGACTGGGGCTATTACGACTAACTCTACATTTGATGGAGTAGATATTGCTACTCGTGACTCTGTGCTAACGACTACTACAAATACTGCTAATGCTGCCTTGCCAAAGGCTGGTGGCACTGTGACAGGAACTGTTATTATTGGCTCTGCTACTAGCGGAAACGCCCACCCCAATGCCAATGAGTTAATAATTGGAGGAACTGGCACTAATCAAAGAAGTGGTATGACTGTTGTCTCTGCCTCAAACCAAGATGGCGCTGTTATGTTTTCTGACGGGTCATCAAGTGGAAATAGCTACATATCAGGTCAGCTAGTCTACAATCACCCTGACACTTCTTTTAGATTTTATAATAATGCTGTAACAGAAACATTAAGGTTAAGCCCAACTGTCTCTTATTTCCCCACAGGAAATGTTGGGGTTGGCATAGCTGCCCCAGCACAAAAGTTACATTTGTATTCAACAGGACAGGCTATCGCTTTAATTGAGGGTGTAAGTGCATATCAAACAGCTCTTATGCTTAAAAATAATCATTCATCAGTACAATCACAGTGGCATTTAGCTGCGGCAGGTGGTACTTCAGGATGGGGAAATGCTAATGGTAACTTCATAATAAGAGATGATACCACAAACTCTACTGGAATAGAAATAGAACGTGGTGCAGGTGGTGCATCAGGCGCGTTATATATTGACTCCTCTTCTAACGTGCTGGCGGGCAAAGCAACTTCTAATGGGGCTGTAGTGGGTAATGAATTTCTTGCAAGTGGTAGACATCTTACAACTGTAAACAATACTACGTGTTCAATAATCAATCGTTTAGGCAGTAATGATGGTACTATTCAGTTATTCGAAAAAGCTGGCAACGCTGTGGGGGAGTTTGGGGTTGAGTTTAGTGATAACCTATTTATTCGTGGTGCCAGCGGTCATGGCGGAATAGCTTTTGGTACTAATACTTTATATCCCAGTGCTGGAAATGGATCTACTCGTGATGATGAAGTAACATTAGGTGCTACTAACAACCGCTTCAAAGACCTATACCTATCAGGCGGTGTTTTCCTTGGCGGCAATGGGACTGCTAATAAGCTGGATGATTATGAAAAAGGTTCTTTCACAGTTGGATACAGTGGTGCTACTATTGGCGGTGGAAGTACTAGGGGATATTATATTAAGGTTGGCTCTATGGTGTTTTGGACTTTTTACAGTGAAGCATCTAATATTTCTAGTGCAAGTGGAACCGCCGCAATTACGGGACTTCCATTTACTGTTTATAATGATGTTTCCGCTTATACACCTATTAATATTGCACACAATACTTACTTTGGCGGGTCAACTACTGTAGGGACAATGGGTTATCATGGCCCAAACGGAACAACTGTGGTATTTAACAATCCCGGAGTAACAGCTAGTTCAACCTATGTTAATGGCAACTCTAAATATTTAATGGTCTCAGGTACATACGTTACAAATTCATAACAAATTAGCCCTGTTAGATCACAGGGTCGGACAGAACAAATTATAAAGGAGGCATGACATGTCAGGATATATAGGCGTACTGCCAGTCCCACAAACAACACAAACAAGGGAGAGCTTTACGGCTACCAATGGTCAAACATCTTTTGGTACTTCTGGTTATCAGATAGATCATTTAGATGTGTACCTGAATGGTGTAAAATTAGCAGCAGCTGACTTTACCGCAACTAATGGTAGCGATATTGTATTAGCTACTGGTGCTGCACTTAATGATATCTTAGAGATGGTAGCCTTTGAAACTTTTACTATAGCCAATCAATCATTCACTGGTACTACTACTGTTGATACACTAGTTGTTACCAACACAGTAGATGGTCGGGATGTATCTGTAGATGGTGCAAAGCTAGATACGATACCAATTGTATCTACTAGTAGCACCCCAAGCTTTACAGCTAAAGGTGATGGTAGTTCCCAAGATGGTTACATACAATTAAATTGCTCTCAGAACTCTCATGGTATTAAACTTAAGGCACCCCCACATTCGGCTAACGCAAGTTACACATTAACTTTCCCAAATGATGATGGTAATGCTAATCAATTCTTAAAGACTGATGGATCAGGTGTGTTGTCTTGGGCAACAGATTCAACTACAGACTCTACAAAACTACCTTTAGCAGGTGGGGCAATGACTGGTGCGATTACCACAAACTCTACGTTTGACGGAGTGGATGTGGCTACTCGTGACGCTGTGTTAACAAGCACTACTACCACAGCTGGTGCTGCACTCCCTAAAGCTGGAGGTGCCTTAACAGGCGCAGTGACAACTAACTCCACGTTTGATGGTGTGGATATAGCCACCCGTGATGCAGTATTAACCAGTACGACTACCACAGCTAACGCTGCATTACCTAAAGCTGGCGGTGCGATGACTGGTGTCCTGAGTGTTTCAGATGGCTCTGTTAGTTCGCCTTCAATTGCAAACACAGGTGATCTTGACACAGGCATATCATTTCCAGCCATCAATTCTATTGCAATATCAACTGCTGGAACACAAAGATTAGTAATTGACTCAGCAGGGTTTTTTGATGTTTCCGCAACAGGAAATGATGTAGCTAGATTTAGTGGTCTTAATTCAGGCTCTTTAGTAATAAGAAATGATACTGCTAATCAAGTAATTATGCACACAGGTACTTCAGATTCTTTAGTTTTTGGTACAGGTGGCAATAATGATAGATTAACAATAGACGCTGCTGGTGCGGCTACTTTTAGTGGCACCCTAGGGGTCAGTACAGCGGCTAACAATTACGTTACTGTAACATCCACAAATAACAACACTCGGGCTGGTTATCTCTCTTCTTCCAAGAAGTCTGATGGTACTGTGGTCAAGACTTGGATACGCAGTGAAGAAGGTGGCATTGGCTCTATCTTTACAGAGACCAACCACAACTTAGGCTTTGCTACTAACAATGCTGCACCCCAAATGACACTAAGTACCAGCGGTAATCTTGGGATTGGCACAAACTCACCGAGCGCCAAGATCGATGTAGTAACTAACGACAATGTTTTTGCGGCTGAATTTACACAATCGAATACATCAAATGGTGATGGCGTATCAATCGTAGTAGGCAGTACCGCAGCAGCAGACTATGCATTAACAGTTAGGTCAAATGCTGGGAATACGTCTGGTCTAGCTGTAAAAGCAGATGGAAAAGTTGGGATTGGTGTTTTTTCTCCCTCTGCTCGTGGACAACTTCAGGTACACAACACAACAGATAATGGTAGGGCGGCCATACAGTTAACTAGCAATGAAACTGGAGCTGGTGCCAACAATGGCTTTGCAATTCAAGTCACTCCGAATGCTGCTAATGGAGATAAATCTTGTTCACTTACTCAGTTTGAAAACGCTGATATGTTATTCCATACAAATAATGAAGAACGTATGCGGCTTAGTAATTTAGGACAGGTTAATATAAGAAAAGGATCAGCGGCTATAGTTACGCCTTTGCAATTTGACGGGCTAGTTATACAAAATACCGATGCAACGGGCATACGTATTATTTCTGATCAAGGTAACGGCAATGTTGGTCACGCTGGAATTGGTGTTGACAATGGCGCACTGACTATATCAGCAAAGGGACAAATCTCTTTTGACACTGGTTTTTTACCTTCTGATCAGTTGTACACTGGGCGTGTAGAACGGTTTAACATAGCATCAGGCGGTGATGTTACCGTAAAAACAGGTGATCTTATATTCGGCACAGCTGGTAAGGGCGTTGTCTTAGGAGCTACAACTAACGTAGCAGCAAACACGCTGGATGACTACGAAGAAGGCACTTATACATTATCAGACCAATCTGGAGCAGGGCTGTCAATTACTGTGTATGTTGCTACTTACACCAAAATTGGAAACCAAGTTTTCTTTGAGTTTGGTATAGTTTTTCCAACAACAAGTAACACGGCTGATATAAAGTTAAGAATTCCATTTGTTGCAAAAAGCAGTGGCGATAATACAGGTGGTGGAGCTATTACAACAACTACTTCTGGAAGAAATGATTCAGTTGCTGTGGGTAGAAATACTCAGTACTTATTCGTTCAAAACAACCTTAATCAAGGTGCTACAAATGCTAATTATTCAGGCAAACAACTTAGGGTAGCTGGTCAATACACAACACCTTAACTCTGTAGGATAGCAGGGTCAGACAGGTGGCAATTACGCCACGGTAAAAACAGGAGGCCAACATGGCAAACGGAGACTTAACTAAAACAATAGACTATGATAAAATCGAGGTCGTTAATTCGTGGCATATACAGGTGAGAGCCGCAAGTATAGTCAGCGAAGAAAAGGCCGATGGTTCTAAGACAGAGCTATCTCGAAGCTTTCATAGGCACGTACTACAACCTTTCTCTTCAGCAAAGACAGAAGCTGTAGTTGCTGTAGAAGCGGTAGAAGCAGTAGAAGCTGCCGATGCAGTAGAGGAAGTGAAAGATTCTGATGGTAATGTTACCACAGAGGCGAAGGCTGCAGTAGAAGCAGTAGCGGCAGTAGAAGCTGTAGTTGCTGTTGCAGAAAGTTGGGCGCACACAGCGACTGACATTAGTGGTGAAGCAGCACAGGTACAAGCTATAGCAAACGCAGCTTGGACTGATGCAGTTAAAGACGCATACAAAGCTTTTACAGAAGCACCATCAACAATATAATTTAAAAGGAAAATAATATGACCGAGAAAAAAACACAAGTCATTACTATTAACGATGTAGACTACACTGAGGATCAACTAACAGATAATCAAAAGATGATGGTTAATCATATATCAGATTTAGATCGTAAGATTAACTCTACTCAATTTAACCTTGATCAACTATCGGTAGGCAAGAAAGCTTTTGTTGATATGTTGACATCCGATATGTCAAACGAACCAGAAGATGCAGTGTTATCTGACGAACCTGACGAAAGTTAATTAAGAGGAGATGGTAGAATGATTTCAACAACAATGATAACTGGGGGAGTCTCTGCCATCTCTGGCTTTCTCTTTAAGTTTCTGGCACAAAGAAATGAGATAGCTGCAGCTGAACGTAAGCACACAATGGATATGCTATCAAAGCAATCTAACAACGAAGTCTTAAAGATAGATAAAGAAATACAATTACTACAGGCTAAAGCTAAGTTTGAAAAGGCAGTCTCAAAGACAGACCCGCACAGGTCTACTACGCGAAGGTTTATAGTGTATGCTGTAATAACATCCTTTGTGCTGGTAGCCTACTTCTTAGCTTTACAACCTGACATAGTGTGGTTTGAGATCTATGATACGAAGGAAACTTCTGGTGGGTTCTTAGGGATTGGTGCAACTGTTCAGAACGTAAAGACAGTGATCACATCTAGTGGTATCCCATTGACTTGGTTTGCTGTGATGAGTGAAACAATGATTGCTATTGTATCATTCTACTTTGGTGGATCACTAGCTAAATTTAGAAATCCTTACAACTCAAAGTAAGAATTCTCTAAGTTCCTTATAGGGAGGTCTTATGATCTCCCTTCAAGTTAACTTAACAATAAAAATAGTAAGAGGATATACATGCGAAACATCACTTATGAGGGGCCATCTACACCTCTGTCTGAAGAATTAGATGCAATGAAGTACAGACAACAAGGAGAGACTTTCGATGGTAAGGTGAAACGTCTTGCTCGGTCCCTATGTGATAGTGCAGAACACCAATGGATTCTAGAAGATATCTTTGGTAACATGAGATTTCTCCCAGCTGGTAGAGTACAATCTGCTATGGGAGCCAACAAGTTAGTTACTGCTTATAATTGTTTTGTCTCAGGGGAGATAAAGGATAGTATGGATTCTATTATGGATCGTGCTAAAGAAGCAGCAGAGACTATGAGAAGAGGAGGAGGTATCGGTTATGATTTCTCTAAAGTTCGCCCTAAGGGAAATACAATTAAATCCTTGGAGAGCCAAGCATCTGGGCCTATATCTTTTATGTCTATCTTTGATGCAGTATGCCAGACCATTAGTAGCAGCGGTCACAGGCGTGGTGCTCAAATGGGTGTCTTACGTATTGACCACCCAGATATTGTTGACTTCATTACTGCTAAACGTAACTCTGATAAGCTTACTGGTTTTAACATATCTCTAGGAATCACTGACGAATTTATGGAAGCATTGTCTAAAGAGGATGATAGCTTTGATCTTATCTTTGATGGTATTGTACATGATACAGTTTCTGCAAATGAGATATGGGATCTAGCTATGGAGTCTACATGGGATTGGGCTGAACCCGGAGTCTTGTTTATAGACCGGATACAAGAGATGAATAATCTTTACTACTGTGAAGACATCGCAGCTACTAACCCATGTGGTGAGCAACCACTACCACCTTACGGAGCTTGTCTCTTAGGTTCTTTTAATCTTACAAGATACCTAGATAAATCTGACAGTGGTAAGTACACATTTAATTTTGATCAATTCAAAGAAGATATACCACACGTAGTTCGGGCTCAAGACAATGTAGTTGACAGAACTATATACCCTTTACGTGAGCAAGAGAATGAGGCAAAGGATAAACGTAGGATGGGACTTGGGATAACAGGTCTAGCAAATGCAGGTGAGATGCTTGGGTTTGAATACGGGTCTAAGTCTTTTCTCCGATGGATGGAAAAAGTATTTGCATGTCTACGAGACAACACATACTTTGCATCAGCTAAACTAGCAGAAGAAAAAGGGGCCTTCCCATTGTATCGTGAAGAGTACCTTAAGGGTAACTTCATTCGTACACTCCCAGCATTCGTACAGAAGGAGATTCGCAAACATGGAATTCGTAACTCGCACCTTACCTCTATCGCTCCTACGGGTACAATTAGCCTTGTGGCGGATAATATCAGTGGAGGAATTGAACCAGTGTTTTCACATTCGTATCAGCGTACCATCCAGACTTTTGACGGACCACGTTACGAAGATGTTGAGGACTACGCTTACGCGAAAGGAGTTTCTGGACGAAAGGCAGATGACATTTCCGTTTATGAACACTTAGCTGTTTTAACTCTAGCCCAGCACTACATTGATAGTGCATGTTCTAAGACCTGTAATGTAGGGGATGATGTAACATATGATGATTTCAAACGTGTTTACGAAACGGCATGGAAAGAGGGAGCCAAGGGCTGTACCACATTTAGGCTCTCTGGAAAAAGGTACGGAATCTTTAATGAGGCCGTGGAAGAAGAAGCGGCGTCAACGAGCGAGATTGAAATCCCTGCAGAGGAGAGTACTCCGAAAGCGGAGGCGTGTTTTTTTGACCCGAATACTGGGCAACGAGAATGCGCGTAAATTGTTAGACTAATATAGGAGGTAGCGATGCCACAACAGATTATACCAATCACAGACCTTGCATCAGCAGGTCTTGTGCTAGATACTCCAGCAGTGTCGCTACCTCCAAATGTATTCTCAGATGTTAACAATGTACGTTTTAGAAATGGGTCTATTAAAAGGTTTCCCTCTAATGTAAACAAACTAACCTCACTTTCAAATGTAAAGTACATAGCCTATTGGCCTTCAACAGTTGGTGATAGGTACGTAGTTATTACAGACAATAATACAACTTGTACCTTTTCTGTATATGACAGTTCTTTTAATGTTATTAATGGAATTGGTGGTGCATACCCCGTTGGTAATGTTACTGGTGGTAGTTGGCAGCACACTCTATTTAATGGTGGATACCATATTATATTTAATAATGGTAACTCTACCCCCGTATTTCTACAAGATGATATTACAACAGTGACTCAACTCCCAGGATGGGACTCCTATGCTGTAGAAGAAGAGATGACTTCTTTTGAACATGATGGTTCTACTGGAGCAAAAGTAATAAAGAACACTGTTTTTACAGCACCTACTGGTAGTAATGTTATATCTATTAAAATAACAGCACTGCCTAGAAACACAGCATCTCCTATACAGACAGAAACAGTGACTATAAATTCAGCTGGTGCTATATCACCGGATGCAACACTAGCTAATATAGGTACAATTTCATCTGTTAATTTTTCAGCAAATCAATTTAGCTTTACACCAGATACATCATCAGGTGGTACTGTGTATAAAGCGTTTGTCACAACAGCTCCAATTGCTGTAGTAACTTGTGGTGTTGTCAGGTCTTATGGTAACTTGCTAGTTGCAGGTAATCTTAAAGAGACAGGTGGACGTACTCTTACAGGTACAGTTAGGACATCAGATGTTGCAGCTCCCGGAGTAATCCCTGAGAATTGGAATCCGTTTAAGAATGGAGCTAACACAGCTGACGAGTTCATCTTGGCCTCAACTGGTACAATAAAAGACATGGCAGAGTTGCAAGGTGTTCTGTATGTATATACAGACTCTTCGATACACTCTATTCAACAAACAAGCTCACCCCTCATACCGTTTCAAATAGCAACTGTTACAAATAACTATGGTGTAAACAACACTGATGGTGTTCTTGAAGTAGATGGTAAACATATTGTGTATGGTAGTAATGACTGCTATTCATTTGGTGGACATCCGGGATCTATATCTTCCATATCCGGTGGAAGAGTAAGGAGTTTCTTTAGGAATGGGACTACAATTAAACAAGTAAGGTTCAACAAGTATGATGAGATTTGGTTCTGGTCTACTTCTGCAATCTATGTTTGGAACTATCGTAACAACGTGTGGACAAAAAGAGATTTACCAACAGGCTCAATATCTGCTAACCCTTCAAGAGATGACCTTTTATTTGCTGCACCTACTAAAGTTGTAGGAGTAGATGGGAGTTCTTTTATGGATGGTGCATTCCTTGAGCGTCAACGACTAGCCTTAACACCTGAGTTTGACACTGAGAGTGTAGCTGGTATGGTATTGTTATTTGATGGGCCTTCAAAGGCAACTATTACATATGATGGTACTGACAAGGTTGGTCAGTCTGTAGACTATTCATCTAAACCTTCTCTCAACTTTGACACAACTCTGAACTATAAAGCAGACGTTAGGTTTAATGGTAGGTTTTTAAATTATAAAATTACAAATCAAACTGGTGAAGTGACCTTAGATTGGGATCTCTCAGGATATCAAATAGAATTAAGTAAAGGAGGATTCAAGTAATGTCTATTATAAGACCACCCTATACAGGTGATCCTGTCTTAGACTCTTGGACAAATCAGATAACACAGTATTTAAATATTGGTCTGCTTCCGGGAGTTAACACACCCTCTGGTTCTGATGGGGCTGGTGCTAATGGTAATACAACAATTTACCTTTATCAAAAAACTGCTAGTGCTACTGCACCAGCTGCACCTACATCTGTATCTTATGACTACTCTGATTTAGATGATGTTACAGTTACTGCTAACAACGGTTGGACTGGCGCTGTACCCGGAACTACTCTAAAATATCTATGGGTTACCTTTAGGTATGTATCTAAACTAGTTGATACTATTACAAATTCAAACACTTGGAACACACCTGTGTTACTTGCGTCTAATGGAGATGATGGAAATCCGGGGGGTCAGGGACCAACAGGTCCAGCAGGGTTAAATAATGCTACTGTATTGCTTCATAATAAAAACTCATCTAGTTCGGCACCTTCATTGTTCAGCGGTACATTTACGTATACGTTTTCTACAGGAGCGTTGTCAGGTGGTTCGCTCAATGGATGGACACAGACTGCACCTTCATTATCTATTGGTGAGTTTCTATTTAGTTCATCTGCTATTGCATCTGCTACCACTACAACTGATACAGTAGCTTCGTCTGAGTTTAGTACTCCTCAAGTTACAGGAAGTTCTGGAACTAATGGAACTAATGGAACTAATGGTGATGTATCTCGAACATTATATCTATATGATGCAAGTATAAATCAACCTTCTGCTATTGCAAATAATGCTGGTTTTAACTCATCGACAGGTAATGCTTCTAACACTGGTACATGGACAACAACTGTACCAAATGTTGGCAGTGGTCAAGGTCTTTGGGTTGCTTCTGCTAATATAACTAGAACCAATAATGCTGGATCATTTGCAGGTGGAGGTTGGACAATATACAGAGCATCAGGGAATGCTGGAGCTAATGGACCTAAGTTTGCTACAAAGCGTTTATATAAATCTGCAGTTGCTGGAAGCCAAGGGTCTGCTCCATCCGCTACTTTAACTTGGTCAACAGGTGCTCTTGCTGGGATTACTTCAGGTTGGTCATTAATCCCCAGTGTTCAACAAGCTTCTTCAACAACTTTAGTTTGGTCTTCAGATTTGTTTTTTATAGATACATCAGGTTTTGCTGGAGCATCAAATGCGACTGGATCTACCCCTGTTCAAAGTACATCTTTTTCAGGACTTGTTACATTCAGTGGTGGTGATTTCACATTAGATGGTAATACAATTACAGCTATTGATGGCGGTAATATAACTACTAATAGTATTAAAACTAATCAAATAGATATTGATGGAAATTTAAGATTATCTGGTAGTGACTCTGGTTTTATTGCAGGTAGGGTTAGCTCATCTGCATACAATACAGATGGATTTTTTGTAGGTAGAGAAATAAGACCTACTATAATCGCAGCTGGTTCTATGTCAGTTGGTGTAGAATACAGAATATATGCTGTTGGTAGTTCTCAATTTACGAGCACAGGAGCATCATCAAATACTGTTGGGACTGTATTTAGAAATACTCAAGGAGTTCTTTCTGGTAGTGGTCAAGTACAAGAAATTGGATTTGAAGTTAGTCACACATCTGTTGATAGTCAAATTCATGGAATTATCCATGCTGAAGACACTGGTCTTCAAATATTAAATCCAACATTAATTTCAGGTGGATCAGCATCAGGAGGAACTTCTACTATTTCTACTGTTACTTCAGTTAATTCTGGAGATGCTGGTGCTAGTATTACTATAACTGCTTATGGTGGAGGTGGCGCTGGTGGTTTTGGACGAGATGATGGCTATTTAGATCAATCAATTAGTCTTAACAACAGTGGTGGAACTACAACTGCTCAAGTGTGGGCAGGGGTTCCGGGTGCTAGTGGTTCTGTTCAAATAGGATCTTCAATTAGTGCGGCTGGTGGACTTGGTGGTAGAAATGCACTACTAGGAACACCTTGGTCAGGAGCTGTAGGTCAAGCCTCAGAGTTTGGTGGAGCTGGGTCAGGAGCACCATCTCAACGCCAATCGGGGTCAGCTGCTACAGGTTTTTCTTCTGGAGGAGGAGGAGCTGGGGGAGATCAAGATCAAATCCTTGATAGCTCAGGTGGAGCTGGCATGGGTGGACTTGCAGGTCAAAAAGTCACACAAGTTTTTGACACTTCTTCTTATATTGGACTTAAACAAATTTATGTTAAAGTTACTGCAATAGGTGCAGGTGCGACACCTACCCTTACTGGTAATGGTACTGGTAATGGTGATTTTATTGGTGGAGCTGGTGGAGCTGGTGCTGTTCAATTCTCTTCTATCTTAGGAGGAACACAGCAATACACTGTTGGTGATATAGCTTTAGGATCAGGAAGGTGGAGACAAATTGCAAATGGAACTTACAATACTACTGCTCATTATCAAAACTTAAAAGGAACAGCTATGTTTATATCATATACAAATTTTAGTGGTGGTATGCAAATGTCAACAGGTGTAAATATAAATTCTTATGTTGAAGTTAATTTTAATGATGGAGATAGTGATAATGATGGAAGATCTGTATGGATGATTCCTAATAAACATTATTATAGATTTGCAAGATTAAATTCAATCCATTCTTATACTGGAATTTTAGAATGTTGGTAAGGAGTTAAATTATGAAAGATAACCACAGAGGTTTTTACCATCCTGATATAGGATACTGGGAAACAAATGAGCCTCCTGATTTAAATACATTAAATTCTTACCTAGATGGTACAACACCTGTATCTATTCAGCCTAGCGAAGGTTACACGTATAATGGAACTGACTGGGTAGCACCTACAGATCAATGGCTTTATGATTTAGAAGCATCTCGTGTTAGACTTACTCGTAAGTATTTGTTAGTTAGAAAAGTTGACCCTGTAGTTAGTAATAATTTACGTTGGTTAGAATTATCTTTAGATAAACAAGAAGAATGGAGAGTCTATAGAAGGGCTCTCCTAGATCTTCCAGAGTCATCTGGATTTCCACACACTGTAACATGGCCTACTGAACCAACATAAGGAAATAATAAATGAGATTATTAAGTGGCCCTGAGTTGGCTGATCAATGGCATATAATAAAACCACAAATAGAAGAAGCTATAGTACATGGTAGTGGTGTTGTTACATCTCATGGATTATTCTTACAGTGTCTAGGCGCAGTAGGTCAGTGTTGGGTGAGAGAAGAAGGTGGTGTTTGCATAACTCGCTTTGAAGAAATAGAAGGTAGGCGGCAGTTAGCTGTTGTTGCCTGTACATCTCCGGGGTGGTTCACACATGGGCCAGAGTTATTAAAAATACTAGAAGAGTTCGCACAATCTACTAACTGTAAAAGAACTGTAGTGTATGGGCGTAAAGGTTGGGCGAAAGCCTTAAAGAAATATGGATATTATGAGCCGTTTATAACGCTCATCAAGGAGGTTTAATTATGGGCGGTGGTGGAAATTCACAAACAACTTCAACAAGTTTGCCAGCGTGGGCTCAACCCTATGTTGAAGACAGTCTAGGTAGTGCTGTAGATTTATACAAATCGGGAGCGTATGAGAATGTATCGGGGTTAACTCCAGAACAAGTAACTGCTTTTGAAAGACAGAAAGAACTTGGTGGTGCAGGTGGTGTTTACGATCAAGTTGCAGCAGACAGTTACGGAGCTACTCAAGCTTACAGAGATGCTGCTTCTGGTACTGGTATCTTTGGTGCAGATGCATTAGGTCAACAGACTACAGCTATGAAAGATTCTATTGGAACTGCAGTAGGTGACATCATAGGTCAACAGAAAGGTCAGTTTACACGTACAGGCAACCTCGGTGGTGCTAGAGCACAACAGTCTATGGACTCATCTGCTATGAAGGTAGGTGGTGATATGGCAGCTGCAGAATTAGCCAATAGACGCTCGGCAGCTTTATCAGGTGCTGGTGGTGTACTAGGTGCAGGTAATACTTTACAGCAACAGTTTGGTGCTGGTGCTAACACACTAGGACAAGTAGGTACAGCTCTACAACAACAGAATCAAAACGAAGGTGACGCTGCTTATCAAGGAGTTCAAAGATTGTTTGGTCTTTATGGATCTCCAGCTATAGGTAGCACTTCTACAAGAACGGGTGGAGGGAAGTAATGCAACGTATTATACAAAGGTATCAGGAAGGTGGTACAGTGCAACCTGCTACTGCTACTGGTCTACCAGCTGGGGGTAATGCTGCTTCTGCGATTGCTAATTATATGATGGGTCCGATGTCAGCTAATGCTGCAACACTCTCGTATACTGGTGGTGGTGAAGGGGTTCCTGATTATCATGCATTAGCTTTAGAACAAAAGAAACTAAGAGAAGCTGCTGCATTAATTGGACTTCAATCTCAAATTAAAAATGCAGGTAATACATCTTCTGGTGAAGACAAGATGGAAGAAAGAAATCAACCCGGTGGTGATCTGTATAAACCATTTTATAATGAGTACTATGATGATAGTGCTGGTTATGATTACTCAGGTGCTGATAGTTCTTTTCAAGGTTATACAAGTGAAAGGGAACCACTTTTTTCTGGTGGAGGTGCTGATGGTGTTGGTAACTTTGGTAGAGTTGGCGATTACTTTGGTGGTATAAAAGATGCAGTGTTTAGTAAACCAAAGGCTAAGGAAAAAACAAATGCATCAAATTTATCTGATGATGATGGGTATATTAACAGTAGATTTAACTATGGTGGCCCCATAGGATACAACATGGGTGGCATGAAAAAACCTGTTGGCTATAACATGGGTACTATGGATGGCCCTGTAGGGTATAACGTAGGTGGTGTAAGCCAAGTTGCTAGAAGTATGCTACCTGAAGAACAATTACAACAACGTCAAATGCAACAAGCTCAATTTTCTCAAGGTCAAGGGCCATTAGCAGAGATTGGGAATGCAATAGGTATGAAAGTTGCTGGTAAAGGTGTAGATACAGCATTGGGTAAGATGGCTGGGAGTGTGGCAATGAAAGCTGCTATGGGGTCAATACCTGTAGTGGGACCATTCCTTGCAGCACTCTTTGGATAATTAGGAGAACAACATGATTGATAAAACAGATCCAACTAACAGGGATACTGTACCCGCTATGCTTACTCCGGGAGAATTTGTTCTCAACAAGGAAGCATCTCAAATGTATGGTCCTACTATCCAAAAAATGAATGATGCAGGTCTTCAGAAACGTGCAATTAAAAATATAGGGTTACAAGGTATCCCTCCTAGGGAGTTAAACTTAGGTGGTGAAACCAGTGGTCGAGGTAGGATATCTACTGAACAGTCTCAAGCTATACCTTGGATACAGAATCTTGAAAATCGTGAAGGTTTTCGAGACTACGTGTATATAGATAGCGAAGGACATGCCACTATAGGTACTGGTCACAAACTCCCAGCTAGTTTTAAAAAATATGCATGGGATGGTAAAAGCGAAAGTACAAAGCATAAGCCATACACTAAAGCTGAGTTAGATCAGATGCTTAAAAACGATTTAAGTACTGCTAGATCTGCTGCAGAAAAGAACTTTTCTAACTGGAATGAATTACCAGTACCTGTTCAAGATGGACTGACTAACATGGCATTTCAACTTGGTGGTGCTGGTCAATCTAAATTTAAAAAGATGCGGGAAGCTGTTGAAGCAGGTGACTACACTAAAGCTGCCTTTGAGGCAGATGATAGCGATTGGTCTGAGCAAACTAATGTTCGTTCTGAAGACTTGGTTAATGTTTTCTTAGCTCAAAATCCAGTTCAATCTAATTTTGATGTACCAAGGCCCGGACAAGGATATGGTGTTGAAGCATTTGGCACAGGTAACTCTTTAAATAATCCACGTCCTCCGAGTAATCAATCGGCTGAACTTATAGTGAACCCTTTACAAGATTCTCCGTATCAAGGAGGACCTGTATCACCGATACAAACCACCTTTCTACCAAGCTCCCTTGCAAATGACCCCCTTTCTGTCCCCGAACAAAGCCTTGCTCCTCCAAACCCAAGGGACTATGGAAGAGATTTCCAGCCTATGGCCCCAAATAACTATGGAAGAGATTTCCAGCCTATGGCCCCAAATAACTATGGAAGAGATTTCCAGCCTATGGCCCCAAATAACTATGGAGCCGCACCTAATACAGCCGCACCTAATCCAGACGCACCTAATCCAGCCCCATTACCAAGAGAGCAATCTTTTGGTGAAGCATTCTCTGCAGGTAGGGCTGCTCATGGTGGTGGTGGTGGTGTATTTTCTTATCAGGGCAAGGACTATAGTACTGACTTGAAAGAAGAGTCGCTAACGACTGCTAACTCTGGAGGAAGTATTCAACATCTTAACTTTGGTGATTGGGTTAAAAACGCACTTGGTATGAATAGCCCAGAAGTTGATGACGAAGCGCTTTTAAACAACTCCTCTCAAAGTATAGATGAGATGGCCCGTCAGAGTCTTCAAGAAGACGTTAACAACTCTTGGTTTAAACGTGATGCTCGTGATAAGCTAACTAAGTTTGATCAAGGTATGTTGCCCCCTCCTATGTACTCAGAGCCAGCTAAACGTCAGGAGCTAGTGAACAATATGGAGAGCGCGACTTTTAAAAAGGATGAAAGGAAGGCCCTAACTGATCATGATATGAGAGTTTCTAAAATTGATGAAGAGGTGCGTAACCCTGTACCAATTTCTTATAATGAGTCTGATCGTGGAGTACCCTATCAGAATGCACCTCCAGATTTGAGTTCTTATTCAAGTCCATTTGAACAGATGACACAATTAGAGTTAGAAAGGTATATACAAAGCTCTCTACCTACTGCCCCCGGAAATCTAACAGCTCAAGAAGTTTATACTCGGCGGTTTAAACTTAATAATATTGATCCTGATTTACCTGATATTAACCCGCAGTTACCTAATGGTGATAGGGACTTTAGAGATCTACCAGTTGATTACTTTTCAACTCAACTAGATAATCAACTAACTGAGAGACAGTTGAATATGAGGCGGCGTATGGATGAGAGAGGTGGACCTAGAACCGAAGAAGACATTAGGATATTATCTGAAATAGATCAATTTAAAGTTGACCAAAATATTAATAAATCTGAAGCTATGGATTTACAATTAGCTCCAATTAATAGTGAGATAAATCAGAAGCAATCTGAGATTGATGGTATTCAAAAATTCTTAAATGATAATCCTGAACTTCCAATTGACATGCGTAACAATATGTTAAGGGCAATTGATGACATTAGAACTAATATACAACCTTTAGTTGAGACATCAAATGTTGTAGGACAATCTCTGTTAGATCAAAATAAAATAACTAAGGACTTAACACCTCCTTATATGGCCCCAATCAATGCACCTACACTAGATAGTAGATTAACAATAGAATCTCCTCCATTAGTAGACACTGTTAAAGGTGCTGAAGAACCTAGGACTGAGGCTGAAAGAAACGCTGCTAAGAAACTAGGTAACAAGCAGATGGTTCAGACTATGAATCAAAAACTTGATGGTATAATAGCGGCAGAAGGATCTAATAAACCTAACCCTAAGGTAAAAGACTTACCGGATGTACCTGAAAATTCTTCAGAAATACCAGAAGCGAAGAGTGCTTTAAAGGATTTCTTTGGGGACATATTTGATAAGAAGGAGCTAATGAGGGCAGCTGTTATGTACTTAGGTGCAAGAGCAACTGGTCTTAGTGGTAATCAAGCTCTAGCTTTTGCTGGTAAACAATACATATCTAGATCAGACGCTAAAGAAAACACTTATCAAAAAGTAGCATTGGCAGGTAAGCACACAAAGAAAACTTTAGCTCTCTATAAAAAATCTATGAACCCAAATGACTTAATCCTTAAGGGAGTTTCTCTTGTTAATACAGGAGTGACTGAAGAAAGGTTTGATGTAGCAACTGGTCAAAGATTTACAGGCATGAAGATGAAAGACCCTACAACTGGTAGTATTAGATTGATGATGCCTGATGGGGTTACTCCAGTTAATTTCCAAACATCAACAACAGATGCTAGGTATGCTCAAGGATCTGTAGAAAATGATGCTTACAATACTAGGTTGGTTAAGTCATTTGCAACTCGTGTAACTGAGTTTCAAGAACTTGATAAGAACAGGACTACAGGTGAAACTAAAGCAGAGCGTACCCCTCACCTGCAGATTACGCCATCTTCTTTTGCCGATCAGGCTGTGTCATACATGTTAGCTAATGGAGTTCAAGAGCAAGCAATGACTGGTATCATGTCAAACATTTATAATGAAATGGTTACTGATGCTAAAGATGGTAAGCTAAAGAACATAAATGAAAGTGCTATCGAAGGATACTTCCAACGATCATGGATTGAATCTAAGACTAAGAATGCATCAGCCTTTATGTTAGCAGATCAGACAACCCCAGTACCTGTTGCTAATGTTAGGAGTTTCTTTGACACTCTAAGGAATGTTGGTCAAGGTAATGGAATAGAGATTATGAATGACACCCAGTTCTCTACTTGGTTAATGAAGCAAGATGCTTATTTGGAGTGGGTAGACATGGACCCCGAAGACCAGAAAGAATACAACGACAGGGGTTCTAAGAATTTACCACCTAAAGATCGTAAAAGTGGTATGATGCTATACTTACTAGAAGGCTTAACTGACTAAAGACAAACTTCAAGGAGATTATAATGGGATTACGTGAAAGTATTCAGTCATACCAACCCAATACTTTAGCTGGAACTAACTATACATTTATAGATGGTGACACTCTTAACAACCCCGATGGCCCAAACTATCGGATTGAGGGGTATAACAGCGCAGAGGTATCTAAGTATTTAGGTAACAATGGGTTCTCTGAAGGTACTGCTGGTGGTCAAGCGACTACTGATATAATCTCTAAGCTTGCAAATGAACAGGGGTTTACTAATGTTAAGCCCCTGTTTAACCCTGATGGGTCTCCTCAGTTAGCTAAAGGTCAAGGTAATCGTCAGATGGTTCAGCTTGTGAACAGTAGTGGTCACAGCTTTACTACTCGACTACTTGAGTCCGGTGCTGTAGAGAACACAGCTTTTACATCTAAGGATGATAGAATTCGTGCCCTTCAAGCTGAAGGTGAAAGAGATAGCCAACTCTATGGAGGTAGTTATAACACCACTGCATTTGATAAAGCAGCTTTTGATATTGAGAATGCAGAACGAGCTGAAGGATCTAAGCAACGTGGTATGAGGTCTGCATTGTCTAACGAAGCAGAGCGTATGCGTTACATAGATTACTTCATGGATAGTAAAGGCATGTCACGTAAACAAGCTGAAGCTCAAATAGACAAGTACTTTATACGTTCTGTAGACACAGAGCATTATGGTGTGAGCCTCAACAACAAGTCGCTTAATCCTGTTTCAGATGCTTGGGAACAAGGCTGGATGAGTGTAGGTGAAAGTGCATATGGGATTGCAAATCTCCTAGGTGCAAGGACAGGCTTGGAAGGGTTAGAGTCTTGGGGTGAAGATGGAGTAGCAAGACAGAATGCTAAGATGCAAGACTATGGTTATATAATTAATGACTATAAGGATGTTGAAAGTATTTCTAATGCATTTGAATACCTAGGAAGTACGATGGCTCTCTCACTGCCCTACATGGCAGCTACAGCCGCCGCAGCTCTTACAGCTGCACCTACTATGGGATTATCTTTCTCCCTTCCAATGGGCCTTTACGCAGGTCAGACATGGAATGACATGGAGGGTGACAATGATAATAAATCTGCAGCACTAGCCATTGGATCTGGTATTGCTCAATCTATCCTTGATAGGTTTGGACTCAAGGGTCTTGGAGGGTTCCGAAAGAACCCAGCAAAAGCTATAGCAGAAGATATTCCAAAAGAATATGCCCTACTAAACCAAGTAACTCTCAATGAGGCCAAGCAAATAATTCGTGAGGCAGCTGATCAAAGTGTGGGTGCTTTTGCAAAAGAAGCTGAAAGCATTGCAAAGAAACAGTTAACATTTAAAGCAGCATCTAAAAGAATTATGGGTGGTGTTGGTGTTGGTTCTGTAACTGAAGGACTTACCGAGGTAGGTCAGGAAGCTATTGGATACAGTGCTGCTGTATTAGGCTCAGATAAAGTCTTTGACATGGAAGAGTTTCAAGACAGGTTAGCTAACGCAGCTGTCGCTGGTACTGCATTAGGTGGTACGTTTAGTATTCCCGGAAGTGTTACTAATCAAGTTGGATGGATGGACGCTGCAGCTAGGTTCGGAGATCCTATTAGTGATACAGAGACAGAGCAATATAAACAAGACGAGATACAGAAGTATGGTACTGTAAGGAGTATTCCTCAAGTTCTGTCAGGTTTGAGAGACAAGATAGCCAACAGGAAACGTGAAAATAATTCACTTAGTAAGAGAGCGTATGACTCTATGCTTGTAGGTAGTGGTATGCAAGTGCCTAATGATGGACCTATAACTATCAATGATCTTGCAGAAGAACATGTAGCCAATGAATCCAGTAAGCCTTTCTCAGAGATTGGAACAAATAAATTAATGAACATCTCAGGTCTTTGGCAAGGGGGTGTTACAAATGCATGGAAAGAAGCTGTTAAGATATCTGCATCTGCTAGAGCAGGTGCTTCTATATTAGGTGGACTATTAACTCCGCTTCATGGTGGGGCTGGATTAGAAGCGGCTCAACATCATAAGGTAACTGAGTATAAGAATATGGTTCCCTTACCTTCAAAGGTTTATAAAAGGTTTGGTTTAAAATCATTCCTTGGTATCCACAGCACTAGGAAAAAAGCTGAGATAAGTGATAGGATTTACAGTGTTCTTAATGAGGCAACAGACTCTAAGACAGGTGAGTTTAATAGTGATTTGATACCTGAAGGTACTGCACAAAGAGCTGAGATAGTCCTTATTGGTAATGAGTTAATAAAGCTTGGCAACAAGATGAGAGATGATCAGATTAATGCTGGCTCTGAGATGGGGAATGTTACTAACTATCTGCACAAATTTAAGTCGCTAGATAAAGGAGCTGTTCAAGCTAATCAAGAAGGATTTAGGCAAGCCCTTATGTCAGAGTTTAGTAACATAGACTCTGCAGAAGCTAAGAGAATAGTTGACAACATTATAGATAACCCTACAGTCACTAGCCTTGGTGAAGCTATGCAATCTAATGTCGGATCTTTGAACCCGTCTTCTCATCAGAAAAGAACTATGAACCTTTCAGAGAAAGATGCTTTCAAGGACTTCTATAACAGAGATATCTTTGCTAATGTAGCTAACGCAGCTAAGTCTGCTGCACGATACACTACTCAGATGCAGTATGTAGGTAAGGATGGGGAAGTCTTCTCTGAAATATTAAACAACATGTTAGAAGAAGGCGTGTCTAGGGAGTTGGTTGCGAAGGTTGCTTTTAAAACTAGAGATATTCTAGAAGCAGTATCAGGTAACTACAATAGACCTAAGACAGACGCTGGAAAGAAACTTATGAGGTTTCAAAAGAGTGCTATGTTCTGGATGACTTTATCTGCATTACCTCTTGCTACATTTTCATCTCTACCTGAGTTGGCTATGACGCAAGGCGCACTTAGTAATGAACAGATTTTTGGTAAGAATGGAAGCATTAAGTCTATAACTAGGGAGTTTGTTGAGAAGTTTATACCTCAACTAGAAAAAGTTGAAGCTGACATTGAAGATGTTCTTATGCAAAGGAATCCTGGGACTGAAGGTGAAAGGATGATGGTTGAGCTTGGCTACTACCAATGGGACGTAGGTGCCGCAACTGTTGCAGGTGTTAGTGAGGTCAATGACAATAGACGAACAGCTATGGAAGCGTTCTTTAGGGTTACTGGTTTAACAGCATGGACAGACTTCACTCGTGCGGTTCGTGGGGCAATGGCCTACGATTTCATACAGATAAACGCTAAGATCCTTGGAGATACGGAGTACGCTGAGAGTACACTGTTTGATCCTGAGACTGGAATAGTTATAGAAAGGGAATCTAATGGTGGTAACAAAAAGAATAATAAGTTTACTCGTGAAGCTCAAGAGGCTGAACAGAAATTAAGATCTTTAGGTGTCCCAGTAGAACAGTTCGTTGCCATTCAATACAAAGTTGAGAACGCTAAAGGTGGAGTTAACAGTTTAACACCTGAAGAGAAGGCACTTTGGGAACAAACAATTAAGGAAGCTACATTTAATTTTATTAACCAAGCTATCCCAATTCCCGGAGCTGCTAATAGACCACTGTTGTACCAAGATCCTAGGTATGCTTTGTTCACACAGTTCCAAGGTTTCATATCTACATTCACAGCAAATCAATTGCCTCGTATGTGGAATGATTATCTTAAACGTGGTACACCTCAAATGAAGTACAATACATTTGTACTCATGTCTACTATGATAGCTCTAGGGTTTTTCTCTCAGGCTATGAAGGACTTAATAAAGTTTGACGATGATGATGACGATCAAGGTACGTTAGGTAACCCATACTTGGATACCCCAGAGTACGTTAGGCGTGGTGTTTTTGCATCAGGATTAGCTGGTACAGGTGAAAGACTTATTGACATGGTTGCCCCCATTTATGGTCAAAGGTCTAATGGTATTGGAGATTGGATATACAATCAAGCAACTGGAGAGAGTCCTAGTTTAGGGTACGTTGGAAGGCTTGCCGATGCTGGAATGAATCTTGCTGGTGGAGATGTGGAAAGAGCTGTCTACCAAGGCTTGAAATCAGCACCTTTAATTGGGCCGTTGACTGACAATAACAAACGAGCAGCCAGTTTCTTAACTGGTGGTGGCTGGAATTATAAGGAGAACGATTGATGGCTATACCCAGTATTTCAAAAATACTAACTCCAGTAGAGAAGTTAAAAGAGAGAGGTATGATAGAGAGTAGTCTTGAGGGTCTTGAGGGGGGTAACTCTCAAGGCTCTTTTAATTTCTCTCAGAAAGTTGCTGATGATATGGTAGAGCAATCTCAACCTACCTCTCAACCTACCCCTCAACAGTCCCTCAGTGAGGCTATTACAAATTTTTCTCCAGAGGAAGCAGCTGATGCGCTTGGTCAAGATATAGCAGTCGATGCGTTAGATACAGAGATAGTGACAGGACCTGCTTCTGACCCTAGGTTTGAAGTTAGGGATGTTTTTAACAGACCTCTCGACTACGTTAAGAGTGCGACAAGGGATGAGTACGACAGGAAAGAAGTTCAGCGGGATGAAGATGGACTGGTTGTCCTACAGCCTAAGATATTTAGGAGAGTCCCTGCTAATTCTGAGACATACACAGATGGTGGCATTCAGAAACGTGCTGACAAAATGACATCTTTAGTTGAACAAGGTATCTTAGGTATAGGTCTTAGTGGGCATGGTACATCAGCTTACACAGCAGTTAAGGCTGGTGTGGTAGGCCCTGAGTTATCTACTGAGATATCTAAATACTCTGAAGGTGATTTACTTTCAGCTATTAGTCGGGCAGGTAATGACTCCATTACTACTAACCCTTCTGGATTTAAGATACCTAACCCCATGTATACTGAGGTTGCATCACTTGTAGTTGAGAACGCTATGTTCAATATCTTAGGTAATGAGTCACAACAGACTAAGGATGCCCTTGAAGAAGCTATGGGTCAGGAGTCGTTACTAGAAAAGGGAGCGCCTATTGCGGCACTCTCTAAGGTTACGCAAACAACTGGCAATAACATGATAGGTCAAGAGATACATCTTGAATACATCCGTGCGAAGAACGCTACACTTAAAGCTCAAGGGGTTCCAGAAGGAGACCCTCTGTATCAAGAGGCTAGGAGGATAGAGACTAGGGAAGCAGAGACATTAGGTGCAGCGTTCAAACACCTGTGGGCTGAGGCTAACCCTGAGTTAGTTAGAAAGTTTACAGGAGAAGATAGGCAAACTGTATACGCACTGACCCCTCAAGGGGAAGCTGTTATGGAGTTGGGTTCATTAGAAAGGAAGAAGTTTTTTCCTAGGCAGCTGGTCAGACCTTTGAAAGCTAAGAACGAGAATGATATCAGTAAGACTGACGTAGGACGTAACGTAGCTAGATACATATCTGGTGGTAAGTCAGGTCAGAAGATGGGCTTCATGATGCAAGAGGCTATAAAAAATCTTTCCAGTATTGCTCAAGTAGTTGACAAGCAGAGAATGAAAATACTTATGGCAACTTCTCTAAATATTTTAGCAAGTAATGATACACAAGCTTGGGAGGCTGAGATCAGTGGTGTTGGTTCAACTGCGTTGGATAAGTTTGCAGCGTCTAAATCCATGCAAGATCGTAGGTTCCAAGCTGACGCAAGGTTAAAGCTTAAGGAAAGAGTGTATGATCCTGAAGGTAACATGAACATGAAGCGTAACAAGTTAGCTAATGAGGTCAGAGCTTTAGCTCAAGACCATGCTAGTGCAAACTATTTGTCTTGGAACATACAAGGTTATCAAGGAAGACTTACACCACAACAGTCACATTTCAATCCTACAACTTCCAAGCAAGTTAGGTTTGCGACAAGGGGTGTTAATCCAGTTAATATAAAGATTGGTAGTCGGCAAGAAAGAAACCTACGTCAAATGTTCGCAATGCTTTTAATCCCTCAGACATTTGTAGCTGGCTCAACACAAGCGGAGATTAAAGGTAAGACTGCTACAGTTTTAAATCAAGCTGGTGATACCTACCTACCAGATCAAAGGGACTTTTTATTAACTCAAAAATCAAATGAGTTATATGGGTATGGTGCTAGGTTGACATCGTTGATGGCAATATCAGACACTGACTATGATAATATTATAGAAGCAATAACTAATGGTGTACCTTTAGACAACCCTGCGTTTCCAAAAGTCAATGGGTTTAATCTTAATCCAGAGTCTGAATCAGACCAGCGTCTTATTAAGTTGATCACAAAGAATGGTGATGATGCTACTATTTATATAGATGCTCTTATGGAATTCAAAAAGTATATGGATTTTAAAAATGGTGTGACTAACACAGGCTTTACAACTTACTTGAACGCTTACATAGATGGTAAGACCAATGGACCTGCAAGTAATGCTATGCTATTGGGCAAGTCTGATACAGCATTCTTAACAGGTGTCATGAGATCACAAGGGATATCTAATTTAGACAATGGTGACATGAGGGACAGGCTTATAGGTCTTGCCTCTGAGAGTATCTTTACGGAGGGATGGAGTTTAGCTCCAGAAAAGATATCGTCTATGGACAATATAGCTATGGAAGTTTTTGCTAATCGTGACTTAGCCAAGTATACTATCATGACATTTGGGTATGGTAAAGAGATTGAAAGCTTTGGTAAATATATCCAAGAAGTTATTGAGGTAATTAGGCAGACGAATATTCGACAGAATAAGGAAGCAGGGTTGGTAGGTCCAACTCAGTTTGAATTAGATTTAGCGAATGCGGCAGAAGCTTACAAACAATCTGATACTGACAGTGGATTACCTGAACTGGCTGGTGCCTTAAACTCAAGGTATGCTAAATCTATTAAAGAAGTATTAGGTGATGAACCGATAGAAGCCAGATCTCTTATGAGGGCTATCGCTGCTAAACACGCAATGATGAATGAGCCTTTTATAATAACTGGACCTAGCGGTATGCAAATACATATAGGTGGAGAAGCTTCTACAGGATATGACAATGCTGACATGTCCACTTACAAGTTAAGCCCTCAGAGTTTATCAGAAGGTGAGTTTGAAAAAGTTACAGTTGCATCTTACAATAAAGAAGCTACTGCGGCTGCACCAAAAAACCAAGATGGTAAACAGATTCCCGGAGAGCTTGCGTATGGTGGCTCTGCGGTTGCCCCTATCCAAGCTATTGATGCGGCGGTGGTCATGATGACGGCTAGTGGTGAGTCTTTTAAAAGATTAACAGCTGCTTCTGGTGGACTCCCTTATATGCATACAATCTATGACGCATTCAAGATGGATGCTAATGGTTATGATGTTATGTTAGAGGAAGTCAACAAGAACTGGGAGAAAGCTACACTCAATTGGAGCTATCTAGAGCAAGCTAAGATATCTTTAGAAGCTGCTACTAAAAGGTTCAACGAGAAGATGTCGAAATTAGATGACAGCGCAGAGGTTACAGCTAATGAGGCTGTGTATATGCAACACATGCTAAAGGTATCTGTTAATAAAAAAACTGGTAAGAAACAGATGGCTAATATAGTATCTCGTATCGGTAAGTTTATGAACAGTGATAGCGTAAGCACCAGTGACGTTTCTAATGATCTTAGATTGAAGATGCAAGTTGTTGGGTATAATGTTCATAACCCACCTGCAAAACCTAATGTGAGGCAGCTTAGGATGTTCGTTCGTGAGATGGATTATTACTTTGGTTCAGCTGATCCAGAATACGGTGGCAGTTTAAACACAAGACTTAATAGGATGATTAAGCAAACCAACGCCAACAAGATTCAGCTTAAGAAAGACTTGAAGAAGTTTGGTTACACGCTACCTAATGGTCAGGTTATCGCAATGCAGTATTTCGGACACTAAAAAAAATAAACCCCCAAGGATATCTATATGATACCTTGGGGGTTTTTAATTTTTATTTAAGCATTCCTCGTTTAGCGAGTAGCTCTCTGTAGTCTTTCATTTGATCATGCTTTCGTTTCTTAGCTGCCTGATCAGTGATCTCTCCAGCAGCTAGATCTTCTGATATACCAATGTCAATTACTCGTGGCATAAGATCTTTTGTGTATGCTAGATCATCAGTCAGTGGTGTTTTAGTAAGTGGGTTAGAGTTCCAGTCTAATATGAACTCATCATCATCCACTTGGACACCTCGTAATGCCAAATGATTATACGATTTACGCGAAGAAGTAGTCACTGTTTTCAATCTCCTTTATATCTAGGGTGCCGAGTGAAGGTTGTTCAACATCATCCTCGGCATCTGTTATGAAGTTACGTATGACTTCAAAGTAGTTTTCGTAGTTATACATACGTATAAACACTTGTTTTGTTAGTCCTAGTAGTCTGTCTACATCTGATGCATGAGTACTGAAGCTGTCGTGTACAGCTGCAAAGCAACCATTCCATTCGGATATAACGAGAGCCATGTGACTAGCATCCATAGAGTGTATGTAGTTAGGTGACATACCACAGATAAACCCTCGCCTATCAGGCATACGTGTAGGAACTAAAGCAACATGGGTGACTTGACCTGTCTTGTTACCATAGCCTTTGATGCGACCCCTTGCTTTCCTGTCTTGCATTATCCATTTCTCATAGATAACATTGAATCCAGAAGGAGTACTCCACGTAACCTTATCATCTCCCTTACCATGTTTAAGCCTAGTGGTAAACTCTTTCAGTTTTATAACAACATCATTTAGTTTTTCTAGGTCTTCATCAGTCTTGAAGTTTTTCTTCATCAGGTCATCACGTAGCTGAGAGTACTCTCTGTACTCAGAGTTAGCTTCGTAACCATTAGAGTCTACCTTAACGTGTGAGCCTAGTTGATACATTGATAGGTTCTGTAGGTAGCTCATAGTAGAGAGAGGTCCGGGGCATACCTTGTCGATTGCTTTTATAAGAAGCTTTGCAAGCTTAGTACAATCGTCTTGGGTAATCCCATACAGGGTGTGGTAATCCTCAGACTTACAATCAAAGAACATGTTCTCAGCTATCTTCTTAGACCCTGCTGAGTATGCCCTAGTCATTGAGCCACGTTTAGATATACCTTTGCGTATGTTTTTCATAGGCATAGATGCAAGTATGGAGCTTAGTCTTTCATCCTTACACAGGTTGATCATCTCCTTTGCAGTCTGAACATAGAAATCTTTTTGTATATTGGAGGGTATTAAACCTACAAGATCTCCAGTCTGTTCATCCTTTGAGATAGCTCCTAGGTGTTGCCACCCATTGTTACTACCATCTATAGGTATTGGCAGGGATGTCATGTGTATACGATTGTCCTTGAAGGCACAGTCAAACTCATACCATTCTACACAAGCAGCTAGAAAAGATACTTTCTTCTCAGCATCACTAGAGAACTGTTGTTGTTTACCTGCGTCTTTAATTTCACTCATGTACTCATTAGTCCAAGCGATCCTATCTTCCAGTGTCATCTTATCAACAGATATATTATCTAACCCCTCACTTTCTAAGTGGCTTCGATAGTCTGCTTCACACCAGTCAGGTATCTCATCGATGCCATAAGACATGTTGAACACAGATGCAGTGTGTATAGCTAACCACTGTAGCCCACTCTCAGTCATTGGCTTGGCGTGTTTGAATTTAAACAAGCCTCTAGCTAAATCAGATCCTTGGTAGTTCATAAAGCTTTCACAGTAATAGAACCTACCTCTGTAGTCTACATCTAAGTACTGGTAGAACTCATCTAACTCAGACAGTTTACGTGCCTTCTCAGATATGAATGCCCACTCAACCATTTTACTTCTACGTTTAAGTTCCTTGGCATCGTTGTCATCCACTGGTTCCTCAGAGATAAACACATCTCTGTTAGCTACCATTGCTTCGTAGACTGGCTTGTTAATAGTCCACGCTGTCTGCTGTAGTTTGTTTATTGCTTGCACCCAAGGAGCATACCTGTTGATAGAGTCACCTTCAAGTCTCCCTTTAATGACTGGCCTGTTAGAACCATTAATGTTTTGAAACATCTTGGTGATATCCTTAGGCTTCTCAGTAGTGGTTGCAGCCAAAGGGAAGCTAGTTCCTTTAGGTGGTATAGAGCCTAACTCAAACCAACGAGGGGCAGCTGACACAACGTGACAACTGTTCCTAGTCTTGGCATATGATAGTTCTATGAAGTTTAAGTTGTATAAGGCTTCTATAAACAAGTCACCTATGGATACTTGAGAACCCCAAGGTAGGGGTTCCCGATCTAACTCTCGTCCAACACTCTGACCTATCTTTGTAGATGCATTGGTCAGTGTTGTAGTACCTGCTGGACTAGAGCTAGTATCTTTTGTAAATTGCATCTGTAATATTGAGATGCTTTTGAGAACGTAATCTTCCATGCGCTCACTGTAGTCTACTGATAGTCGCAAGAGAAGACCTGCTAAGTGAGGTCTGCGTCTTGCTGGACTTACCCCATCTACGCGATTAACAAGGTAGTCAACTATCTCTTGGAGTGCTGACATGTAATCTCCTATTTAGTTATGTAATCAAAACCTTCCTCTTTAGCTATGAGTCGGGTGGTCTTAGTGTCGTATGATGCGCTACCTGCATCACCTGTTTGTCCAGTGAACCTAGACTTGAGAACTCTAAAGGTAACTGTGTTACGCTCGTAGTCATCAACAGCTACTAGGTTTCTAGAGAATGCAATGATATCAAATGAGATCTGTTTGATAGAACCAGAACCTTTAATGTCATCGATGGAGGCAATGTTACCATCTTCAAAAGCTTTACCACCCTGTGCTTTACGCAAGTGTGAGATCAACCCTAGCCAGATGTTATGTCTCTTAACAATCTTAAGTAAGTCTGACATAAACTTATCGATAGCTTCGTTACCAGACAGTCCATCACTACCCTCTGATACAGCAATGGTGATGTGGTCTAGTACCAAGTACTTACAACCCATGAGGGCCATGTACTCTATCTTATCTATAAGACTATCATCACCTACAGATCCTTGGTGGTCAAGGAGGACGAGTCTTTCGTCTCCAAATACCTGATCAAAACCCTGTCTAAGCTCGTCTTCTGATGGCTGTGAATCCTCATTAAGAGGTTTCTTGAGGGCCATACCAATAAATTTCTCTGCCGTATCTCCAACGCTTTCTTCCAGACTGATAAGCCCAATCCTATCATTTGTTTTCGAGAGAAGATCCAAGATGATCTCTTTGATAACAGTAGATTTACCACTACCAGTTCCAGAAGTGAATAGAGTAATCTCACCATGTCTAATTCCTTTTAGCTTTTTGTTTAAACCACTGAGACAATCAGGGTATGGGACACACTCTACGTTCTGACGCTGTATGAATTGACTCCAGATAGGTTCACCAGTAACGATACCTGATGGGTTCCAACTCTGTGCATTCCATATGCATTCTATCAGTGTCTTCCAACCATGCTTTAGCAGTGTATCGTTAGCGTCATTCTCTGGTAGCTTTGCGACCTTTGCTTTCCCCGGCTTTATCATCTTACCTAGGAAGTCAGTCATCTTCTTTCCAGCTTCATCTTGATCCATCATAATGATGACGCTCTTGAAACTATTTATCCAATCCCTTTGAGCCAAAGCAGCAGCGGTAGAAGAAGCAGTACTAACACCGACAACAGAATACATACGTCCGTACTTCTCTTTGTAGGCTTGGGCAACTGACATCGTGTCGATGGCTCCTTCACAGATGACCAACGTAAATCCTGATGTTGCTTGTCTTTGTCCGAATAATTCAACATTCTTAAAGTCTCCATAAGTTTTGAAAGACTTTGGCAACTTACGTTCTTGGTAGGCAACAGTGTTACCATCAACTGTCCAAGGGTAATAGTGTGATTCAGGTTTACCATTCGTATCCACAGACATCTTAACTTTAAAATGATCTACGATCTCTTGGGATATACCACGAGATGTTATAGGATAGCTTCTGTAATCTTTAATCTGTTCTATTGAAGGGCCAAATGATCTTTCAATTATATCGTCTGTGTCAATTAACTCATTCATGTTATTTCTACTTTCTTTGAATACTGTTTTCCCACATGAGAAACAGTGTGTTCTTGGATTATCGTCATTGTATACGTGGTTTGCATCAGAGCTACCACAACTTTCACAATTAGTTTTCACCACAAATCCCTTTCTTCTTTTATCTCTCTGTTAATGCTTCGTTTCTTCCGAGTCTTTGAGTTCTTTGAAGCCCACTTCAAGTTCTTTTGCTTCTGCAACTCGTACCCAGAGGTACTCTCCTCCTCGCTTAACTCTGTCGCGTTGGAGGATAATTCCTTGTACTGTTTTATCATTGAACTCCTCGAATATATTTTGGTATGTATCTAGTAAAGGTTTAATTACATTGTCTAAGTCAGAGGCTCTGTTAGATAGCCCAGCATAAACAATGAAGAGGACAGGCTTGTCTTTAAAGTTCCATGTTTCTCCTAACAGCATGTTTGCCATGTCCTCTTGGAAACGCTTGTAGTCAGCTGTCTTGTAAGTTGTTCTCCCTTTCCTCACAAACATTTTGTTTGCTGATAAAGGTTTGATCTGGAATAGTATTTCCATTTCTACGCTCCGCTGTTCTGATAGCGTGACAGTTATGGCACACTACCTCTGTTTTAAACACTTCTTCAAGCACTGCACCTATGTCTCTGTCTTGAGATACCATACGAGAAACATCATGTAGCTTCTCGTACTTAGGTAAATGATCAAACGCAAGAGCGTCAGGGTGTTTATTGTATCCACAGTCAGTGCAACCTAGGTCAGTCTTTAACATCCCTATAAACTTGCGCTTGCTTTTCCGACTTATGCTTCTTGATTTGTTCTTTAATGTCATCTAATTCTTCCCAAGATGTTATCATTGTTAATAGACGCTTGGCAATGTCAGGATCTCCCGACTCGTTTGCTCGCCAAGCAGCTCGCACCCTATTCCACCTGCGTTGCATAGGTACTCCAGATAAAAGCTTCTCTGCTTTCTTAGGGCCAATTCCTTTGATTCCCGGAATGTTATCAGACCGATCACCAGTAAGACATTGCAACATAAGCTTAAGGTTAGCAGTGTCTTCAGAAATCTGTTGGATTTCTTTCTTGACAAAGTTGTAGTGGGTTCCTGGGATTTGTAAAAGATCCTTGTCGATCCCAGCCACTGTATAGTCCCTATCAGAATCTCGGCACTCACTAGCCCAAATACTAACAAGATCATCAGCTTCCATATCGTCAGCCATGACAGCGCCATACTTATCCACCATGAAATCATGTCCATAGTTTAATGCTTTCTTGACATCTGCATCAAGTTCCTTCCTTGTTGATTTGTAGGAGGGGTAGATCTCCTTTCGGAAATTACCCCTTCCTTTGATTGCTACAAGTAGTTTATCAGATCCACAATTTTGTTTGATCTCTCTCATAGTATTGTCGATACCTACTCGGATATCCTTTTGCTTCTTCGTAACACATGCCATTCGGAAGTATATTGAATCCGAATCTACTAGTACTACTGCGTTATCAGTGAACATCTGCGTAACTCTCTCCGATTACATAGTCACCACCATCCATACATGTTACACCGAACAACTCTGGACCAGCAGTGAAAGATTCTTTTAGTATTTCCCCAACACGTTTAGCGTCATCAGGGTGCGATTGGAATGCCATCTCATCATGGTAGAACAAACGAGGTTCGGCACGTAGTTTCTCTTCTTTAATCTTATCCCATGCCCACATTAGTGCAGCCTTACAGGTCACACCTTCAGCAGCTTGGAGTAAGTAGTTAAGTGTTTGATGGCCTGAACCACAGAATACTGGGCGTCCATCAAGTGCAGGGAACCATCCATCACCTTGGTTGTGGGATGTTTTGTTCCATATAGCTAACAGCTTCTTCTTAAGTTCTTCTAAACCTTTAATGCCCTTAGAGAAGTTAGCACGAGACTTACGACCTGCTTCACTGTTGGCTTTACCTGTCAGTACTTGACCAAGTTTAGCATCACCTGCACCAAATAGATAAGCATAGAGGTAGCCTTTAGCTACGCCTCTGCTACACCCAAGTGCATCTGCATTACGCTGGTGTTGATCACCATAGCGTACCTCATTAGTGAACTCATCGTTACCAACGTAGTGACACAGGCCACGCAATTGATTACCAGCTGAGTCAGCCCCTACTATCACCGTTCCCGGATCAGGCTTAAGCATACCACGAATTTCTTTACCCCAAGGAGTTTCAATTCCCGGAAGGTTAGCAATAACTTCGTGACGTACTCTAAAGGTAGGAGTGCCAATAGTCCACATATTACCATGAAGTCTCTTATCATCTGCATTCTCCACTCGTTCTACCCAACCTTCCATAAGAGAAGCCTTGTGACGTAGTACATAGTACTCATCAACCATAAGGCCAACTTCTCCCAGTTTAGCTAGTGACGATGTTGTAAGTTTAGGTCCAGTAGTAATCCACTCTCGGCCTACTTTCTTTCTGTTGTACTCATCGGGTTTCCATCCGATTGTTCCCAACCAATCCTTGACCGCTTCTTGCGATCCAAGTTTAGCTTGTTCCTTAGTAGTTCGTTGGAATGTGAAAGCTGGTCCCGCGAGATGGGTATCTTCGATGCCGACTTTCGTTTCAAAATATTCACTAAGGAGCTTGGCAGTTGTCGCGGTATATGTACCATTCTTTTTGTACTTAGGAGTCTTAGGTTCTTTATCTATGAACACAACCTTAGTACCCATTTTGGGTTCGATAGTGTTAGATATCTCAGCCATGCGTTGTTGCATAGTTCCCAGTAACTCCTTAGCTTCCTCCATATCAAAGTACCAGCCTTTAGTCTTACAGAATGCGTTGAACCTAGCTGTTTCATGTTCCGCTTGCATACCGATCTTGATCTTTGGGTTTACTGAAGCTACCTTCTTGTACTCTGTAAGTAGTTCATTGTACACATCAACATTAACCTTAACGTCTTGTACACAGTAACGAAGCATCTCCCTTGAGTATGCATCCCATCCGTCCTCATAGGTTATCTTGCTGTTGCCAAGGTTTTCACCCCAACCTGCTAGACCATGACGATGGTTACGCTTGTACCTCAACACCTGAGACATTACCCACGTATCATGTAAGCGTTTCTCATTGAGTGTAGTACCACATAGCTTGTCCATCACCACATTGTCGAAACCTATGATGTTATGGCCTACCAGTAACTCTGCGTTCTGCAACAGTGCAGCTCCATCCGCGATAGAACCATGTAGGTTATCGTGATCAGAGAATTTATATATTTGATCAGTGTCTAGATTTTTTGCAACGATCATCCAGATAGTGTCTGGTGTAAGTCCATTACATTCTATATCATAACATAGGCGCATGATGCGTCCTTTCTTTATTTGTTTAAGTACATCTTTAAGTCATTGTACCCACCTATTAGTTCGTCTTTGTAGTAGATGATAGGTACAGTATTCATTAAAGATTTCTTCATTATGTTTTTATGCATCTCAGGTTTTAAATCAATAGCGTATTCAGTGAAACCTTTTCCAGTTTCTCTTATAAGATCCTTAGCTTTCAGGCAAAATGGACAGTTGGCTACGCTATATATCTCGTACATGTTTTAGTAACTCCTCTTCTCTTTGTTCTAATTCAGTTATTTCTTTGGCTAACTTGTACAACGCTTCTTCTTTCTTGTTGATCTCACGTTGTACATTTTCTATTTCTCCAGACATACTCATTACACAGTCCACATTAATGCATTCCAAGACTCTGGGAATATTTCATGCATGGTTGTGTCAATCTGTTCAGCAACCTGTCGTGTCTCTTCCTGTGTATCAGGGGCTACACGTAGTCTACACATACTTGCAAAGGCGTCAAGACTACCTGACCAGTACCACTCAGTCATGGTAGACTGCGGCAGTACCATACGTGCTTGCTCTGGACATACACCTCTATCAAGTAAGCTGTTATAAAGAACCTTACTAGTTAAGCTAATGTCACCTATCTTTTCAACTTCTACTACACCATCACTGCCTTGTTTCTTGTCTTCATTACGTCCACGCCACTCAACAGGCTTATAGAACTCAGGCTCACTGTCTACATAGCGGCGGCTGATCTCATTCCAGCGTAGGAACTTATGCTTGACTAGCTGTCGTGCTACAAAGATAGGTGCCTTTATGTGGAATGACGCAAAGCAATGACCGAATGGTGATGTATGTTTGTGTTTAGCAAGATACTGTATTAGCTTTTGATCTCTAGGACTTAGTATTTTATGTTCAGCACTGCCATTTTCACAAGGCCCAGTAGTTATCCACTCACTTTTCTTACCGAAACTAACTCTTGCAGCATTAACTACTGACAGGTCACTGCCCATATGATCAATATACGTTGCGATTATCATCTAAAAACCTTTCTATATCTACCTTTACACAAAAGATAGCTGTTCCATTGTTCTGTTTCATTACTTGAGCACGAGATTCTGCCTTCTTACACTCATCTTTCTGTGTGTAAGACCCTAATTGGTAGTGTTCTACCTGCAATCCTGATAATAATTGCATCCACATTAGTATCCACATGATTTATACCTTATCCCTTGACCCTTGTATGTCCTTGAACCCACTCAGACCCTCAGAGGTTTCTTCAGGAGAGCTTAGAATGCTTTCTACTTGCTCTTCTTCTGACTTATCTCTTACTAATCTGTGGAAATCTATGATTCCTCTAGCTACACTGTCAATTTGACCACGCATTATGCCTAAATCTTTAAGCTGATAGTCATTTAACATGTGCAGTTCACGAACTGTTGCATTAATGTTTACTCGTCTACGTAGTTTTTCTGCTACTTTGCTAATCCAATTCATATAACACCTCCGATATTCTTTTGTTAGCGTAATTCATGTACTCACTGTTAATATCTGCGTCTAAACATTTGGCATACACAATTTCTGTGAAACCTTTTGATGTACAGAAGTCACCTAGCATGTACGTTAGCCTTACAATTTCATCAATTTCTGTTTGTATTTTCTTAAATTCACCCATTAGATGTAATCTTTCATGTTTCTGTCGAGTTGTTCTATACGCATCTCTGCATACCGCATGACTTTACGAAGGTCTGTTATTTCTGAACCTATTTCGTCTTCACCCTCATAGATTTTGTAACCTGCCCTCATGGCATACTTGATGATGTTACCAGTATGGAAGGGTAAGTGGTTATCCATTATGAATGTTATAGGTTCTATCTTCCACATTGTGTAATGTGATGGTTCTTTTACTATGTCTGACATTTTATGCCCTTTCTTTAAGTTCCTTATAGGAAGAGATACTTATTCTCTTTAAAAATTCGACCCCTGTGGTCGAATTCATTTAGCACTATAAGAGGTAATTTATATGACCAAAGGAATACATCCTAATAGTCTCAAGAATTTAGCTCCCTCATTTACTAAAGACAATGCTAAAGAGATGCAATTAAAATCCGCAGCTTCTCGTAAAGCATCTAGTGATGCTAGGCAAGCCTTGAAGATGAGCATGGGAGACTGGAAGAAATATAAGGAAGATGTACTTGATCATGTAGATATGAACTCCTTAGATGTCTTGAAGATCCTGATGTTTAAAGCATTAGATGAGGAAGAATTTGATACTGCTAGTGATCTTGCATCAAAGATTGCAGAGTATGAGCAACCTAAGTTACAGCGCAGAGAGCTTCAAATAGAAGAGCTAGGCACTGAAGTTCTCTCTGATGAGGAGCTTGACAGTAAACTCAAGTCCTTGCGGATCGTGTAAGATTCTGCAAGAAACTGCCAGTGCGCTTTGTCGGTTTTAAAAAAAACCAGCAAGTGCGGTTTGTCGGTTAGTAACTATTAGACCCCAAAGACTCTGTGTGAGTCTCTGGGGTCTTTTTTTATTCCCATAGTAGTCCGTGGAACCCTGCTGGGGAATCCCAGGATTTTATTAGATCTTTAAACATGTCTGGTGACATTGTTATTATCTCGTAGCACTCAGTATCATTGTTGTACTGACGTAACGATACATATCCCTCGTATTCGCCAGCGTTTTCTATAATCAAATCGACATCGAGATCGTCACCGGAGTCATCCATGACTACTATTCTTGTTTGGTGAAACTCTTCTTCAATTGTAAATGGCATTGTTTTAGAAGGCAGACGAGATTGTAGTGATCACATTTGTACTGATGTCGATTACGGCTACACCTACTCCTAAGGCGATACCTACGTGTACGATTGCTGCTATAAATGCTGTCATTGTTTTATTACCTCTGTATGTTATAATTTAGGGATGGTTCCCTGTTTCTGCTTGATATTGTTCTTTGAACTCTGGACTAGCATAGGTAAGTAGCAGACCATCTGTTGCTTCTTTAATGTAACTGTCACCCATGTCAAAACTACCAAAGGTTGCATCTGTTTTAACTGCTATGAACCAACGAGCATATTGATTTGTTGATTCGTTTTTTGGGAGTTGATAAGTTTTTAGCAGTCTCATTTCAGTTTCTCCGAATGAGCCATCACCTTTATAGATAGCGTATGGGTCTTGCATGTTCCTTGACTTACCTAATAGATTTTTAGCCATGAGTATCTTCCTTTTGTTTTGTGAGGATCTTCTGTATTCCTAGCTCTATCTCAATAGACTTGATCCTTTCGTGTAGGTTATCTATTTGATCTTCCATTACTGCTACGATTACTTCAAGAATATTAAGCTTATTTTGCATTGGTTATCCTATCTCATGTTTGCTGCTAGAATTACTATTAGTATGCAAAATCCAAACAAAACCCCCATCATTAGCGGTTATCGCCTGAACCCTGCAAGGTTCCGTTTTTAGCACGTTTATCTAATTTATATAGGTTAGCAGCGGCAATCTCTTCTAGAGATTTTGCTGTGTCCCATTCTAGATAACGTGCGAGTACTGCAACATACCAGAGGACATCCCCCAGTTCCTCTGAGATACCAGTGTAGTCATTACCATCTCTGATACATTTCTTGATTTTGTTTGCAACTTCTCCAGCTTCTCCACACAATCCCATAGTTAAGTATGATAGTGCTTCGTTGTCTGTGCTATCTGGAAAGATTGCAGTTTTCATTGCTTGTTCTTGATATTGATTCATATACATAGTCATTCACAGGTTACCTCTTCTTGTGTTTCTATCCATACTTTTGCACCACATGACAGAGGTTTATCAGGGCTATACACAATAGTGCATGGCCCATCTATTTTAACTCTGTTTGTGTAAGTGTTTGAGTTATATGTTTTCACAGTCAAGACAGGATCTTTCGAACCTGTTTTGCTGTTGCTTTTTATTATATGTTGATTAACGTGTACTATTGTTTTCATTAGTACCTCTTAACTTTTTCTACTATTGTATGAACATCATTGAAAGAATAACACAATCTGCAGTCTTGGCATTTTTGCCCAGTACAGTTTTGTTTATCAAGGTGTTGATCTTCCATTACATTGTTGAAGGTTTTATCAAAGTGTTTTGGACGTTTACTCATGATACTTCCCATGAGTGGGTTACTAAACACCAGTATTAGGTTCTTAGGTTTACCATGTTTATCTATATAGTTAGACGCATAGTGTGGTCTTTTAGTCCAGAGTGTAAAGACACACCAAGGATTATCTATGACGATTGCCATCAGGTTATCGAAGTGTTGCTGGTTGATTAACTCACCATGTGCATCGAACCTGAATATACTGTCATTGATCCTTGGTATTTCTCTACGTTCTAGAGGTCTTGATGATAGAAGGTCTGAGTTGCGTTGCAAGGCTGGTGCCATATTCTTACGGAAACCATCTAGCATTTTGTGACTGTAACATACCTTGCAAATATTATTTGAATCTTTAGCCACAGCTTGTTCGTGCTGTGTCTTACAATATTTATTTGTTTTAGTGTTCGTGCTGATTGCTCTCAGCCCTTGTAGTTTACCTGTCATTACAGATATGTGTACAGCCTCTTTAGCCATGTTATTTACTTTCTGTTATATTGGTTTCTAATGCATCTCTATTTAAGAGGATGATTGATAGTTCCATGTCAAAGTATGAATTTATATCAAGTCTATCTAGGGTTTCTCTACATATCCCAGTTACCATAGCTATTTGATCATTATCTAATTGATCTATTTCAACTTTGACAACTGTTTCATCCCATTGATTAGTTGTTATCATCTTCTACATCCTCTCCATCATCAGGGTTCCATGAGTCGTTGACACCATCTAACCATGTACCTTCAAACATCCCTCCTTCGTCCTGATAGTCAGCATCTACGAACACACCTAGATTTTTGAGTTTATCCCAGACTGGTGTGGGTGGTCCCCAAGCAGTCCAGCAATTGAAGTTGATTGTAGAAGTTGTATTGTTCTGCAAGACTTCTTTTGTCTTATCACCTATCAGGTAACTAGGCATGATATTACCAGAGTAATCCCAAGAAGTATCTGTTATTTCTACTTCTGCGACTTCCCATTTAGTACCCCAGTTTTCAACTCGCCAGTCATATACTGACCAGTCTTTTGAAGTAAACAATTCTATTGGAGTTGGCATAATAGTCTGTAAGAATTGTGGCTGAACATATGCCAGACTGTTGTATAGTTCTCTAATTAGTTCTGTTTGGCCTTCAAGGAAGACTTGCTGGTAGCAATGGTTAGGCATGAGGTTCCCCTTTAGTTATATATATCCGTTTCGTTTGCATCAATCACAGATGTCAGGTCATAGATTGCATTATCTAATTGACCTCTTTTGTAAGCATTACCTGTGATGTGAGATGCGAGTGACATTAGTTTCTTTTTAGTCAAACCTTTACTAGGCATGATACCTTTTTGAGATAGTTTTAGTGCAGACCTAAGGAAGACTGCTTGTACTTCGTCCCTTCCGGGATTAATTATAACCGTCATTATCTGTCTCCGATTTTTTGACTGATGAACTGAAGTCTGCATTTTTTATTACTTCGTCTATACCCAGTGCGATAGCTTGATGAACAGCAGACTCCTTGTCAATAGCTGGAAGTTTAAATGTGTTTGTAATTGTTATTGTCACATCGAAGTTACTCATCTTCCTTTTTATCATCATCATCTCCAAGGAACCCATTCTCGATTCCATATTTAGCGTATAGACATTCTAGACCCATGAAGACTGCCCATGTGTCGTAGTCCTCATTGCACTCCATGTCGATTTCGTATTCATCGTTAGTGCCTATGTGGACTACAACATTAAAGAGCTGGGCAATCCTACGATACTCAATAGCTCTTCTTCTATCTTCAAAGTTTACTAGGTCACCCATCATTCACTTTGTCATTAGATACAGCCATGTCTTGTAAAACATGACCAAGATCTACGAACAGAGCTTCTGCTTCTGCTCGTTTTAGTATCAATGCCCTTCCAGCTATTTCTATTACAACTTCACCTTCTGCTGTCCAGAAGATATTTTGTTTGTCCATTAGTTGAAACCTCGTAGTTTGATTACATTTCGAATACGATCTACAGTAGCTATAGATAGTTTAGTCCGAGATACGAATTGACCTGACGCTACATCTCGTGCGACAGAAAGGTATCCTTGGTGATTAGAGAATGATCCTATTGGTTTACCATACCGCTTTGTTGTGCGGCGAAATTGTAAATTGCTACGTCCGATTGGATTTACTGTTGTCATTTTGATAGCCTTTCCTGACTAGTTGTGTTATGGTCGTTTGAGTATGACTGCTATAAGTACGTACAGCGCCATTAGTAAGTAAACTATATATGAAATATTTATTGCCTCTGGTATTCTAAGTGCCTTTTGTCGGTAATCACCAGCTTTTTGAGTTCAAGGATCTTCTAGAGATCCTTGAACCCTTAAAGTTTCTATGGAAACTTTTTGAAATAAAGAGAGTAGCTTTAGCTGCAATCTTTTTAAATTCGCCCCCCGTGGGCGAATTGCTAAAGTCTTTTTGAAGACTTTTTAAATATAGTATCCCCCCTTGGGGATTCCTTTCTGAGAAAAAATAAACCCTAGCTGGACTATGAACCTGAAAGGAGGAAGGGTTCAAAGGCGTCAGCTAGGGTTTATATGAGAATTTACTATTGAGAGTAGCCAGAACATCTTGTGTGATACCTACGTTCTATCTCCCTATTGGAAGCATTGCCCTACTGGGATGTGGTCTACAAGTACTTAGATGACTACTCACAATAATAAATAAGCAGTTTATAGACTTGCTCAGGTCTTGAGGGGTTAGAAGAGTTCGTCAGCACCAGCACCAGCGTTGTCACTAGGGGCAACAGTACCACCACCGACAATATCAAAGTCCATGCTGTTAGCACCACCAGTGTACTCAACGAGGTCTGTTACTTGAACAGCTGTAAGAGAACTGAAGATTCCCTTGCGGTTATTCATATCGTAAGCAAACTGGTACAAGATGACGTTTACAGTAGAACCATTGCCGATCTTTGTGGAATCGATCTCTTGGTTGTTACCATTGACAACCCGTGGTGGCCCGTTTGGCTCACCATTGGCACGTAGCTCGTTACGTTTGACTGATACATAGCGTTCGCCTTGAGGATCAGTCTTAACAATAAGATGTTGCTTCTCAGCTTCATCAGCTGCTTCCTTAGACTTAAAGCGGAGTTTTACCTCAAACTGCTTTTTGCCCGGAGTTAAGCCCTCTTTAGGAGTGGACAGCCTAGCGAAGTCTGCATAAACATCTTTGATCAAATAATTACGTGGAGTGAATTCCATAGTTATATTCCTTTTATATGGATGTAGATTAAAAAATCTTTTAAAATCTGACCCCTGTGGTCAGATTCCAAGAGATCCCTTTAGTGTTTAGGACGATTGCCTATTAGTTCCTGATAGTGATCCCAAGCATACCATATGCAAAAGACCAACCAAGCGGTTATGAATAGCCACCCTATCACTTGAAGTACCCCAAGACTTCTTCAACGTAGTAAGTTGCAGTTGCCTTATTCATTTCAGGATACTTAGACATAGTAGCTTTAATAGCTTCGTTTTTATTAGTTGCCATATGTGTTACTCCTTCTGATATGGTCTTCAGCTCTGTGGATAGCTGTAATTAATTGTTGCGCTGATAGATTCTGATGTACTTGATCAGGTTCTTCAAACAACGCAGATGAAAATTCTTCAATGTCTCCTTCTGGATTTATCAGAGCTATCTCAATAGTGATAGTTTCTTTAGGTTGAATTATAGAAAGTTCGTAGTTACGAGTTAGCTTGAGTCGTAATCTGTTCATGTCTTTCATTATTATCTACTTCCTTTCACAAAGCCGATAGACAGAATGTCATACCCAGCAGTTTTCCAACCCTCAATGATTGGATCAATTAAATTGTTAGTATCATTAAGACGATAGAAGAGAGTAGTTACTTTACCTCCATCTATTTCTTGCATTACCACAGTCATACTGTAGCCATCCTCACTAGCCATTGTTTACTCCTTTCAAGAGTTGTTAAATTAGACTACGAAAGGCAATCTCAACTGCCTTTGCTAGTTTAATCTAGAGGTACATATAAGAATAAGCACCATGCGATTGAGAACCCGAAGGTTCCCAAGAGAAGTAATAGTTCCATCATGACAACACCCTATCCCAATCAGCGACAGTCATTCCTGTCATAAGGAACTCACGCTCGTCTGCATTAAGCATAGGAAAGGCATCCTGTATTAGTGCGCCTTCTGACCATGAAACATAGCAATCATCGAATACCATTTGACTGATATCGAATGTCATGCACGTACTTTCACCAGAGATAGGTGATGGTTTACATAAGTATACCATAGTTCATTCCTTTCTAGAATGTTTTACCATCTTCAACCAAAACCACTGTGATCATTTCACTATCTTCTGAGATAGCAGTGAATCGTAGCTTTGATTCTGTTAATTCCTCACCATCACTGAAGCATATTCCTTCGTAGTGTGAGTATGGATCTTCGAATTCCACGAAGAACTTCTCGTTGCAGATTTGTCCATACCCACCAGTCCATTGGAGAGTTAGTGTTTTGCCAAACCAGTCTGTTGTATGTCTTGGAAGCTTAATCATAGTGTTCTCCTTTCAAGAGAGATAATTAATTCTTCCTAAATCTGACCCCCGTGGGCAGATTACTGACTATCCATACAGAGACTAGTGTTGTGTCTACCCTTACAGTTGCTACAAGCCCTGGGAGAGTTCTAAGAGATAGACTATAGATAGATATATAGTAACCTAATGGGGGGACTGGAGGACTTCTTCCTATAAGGAACTTAGAGAACAGGTTCCCCACAGTGTCTCTTACAGTATCTTACAGTACACCAACAGTCTCGCTAAGGTCTATGTGATCACACCCCCCTTAGACTCCCTTAGAGATCCTCTCAGATCCCTAATACTCTCAGGGAACCTCACAGTACCTACGTTGATTAGACAACTGAGGGAGCCTCTAAGAGCCCACCCTTAAGAAAGACTAAAGAAACCTGATCCCGACTAGGGATCTCTATTGAATTGAATGATTAACAGAGCTTAATAGGGGGGTACTGAATTAAATAAGGGTATACCTGAAATAATAAGTCATTCTTATGTCTCTCTCAGCTCCGAGGGTGTCCCCAAACCTCCTACAGATACCTACAATTCTAAAAAATACTACAGTATTCACTCTAAGTCCCTTATAGGGACAATGCAACATAGGGGATAGAGATGGATAACAAAGAGATAATGTCTCTTCTTAAAGAAAAAGAGAAAAGGAATAAACTAAAAGGGTACGAGGGGGACTTCTCCTCCTTTGCTCAAGAACAAATCAAGATAATTACTAAGAATACTAGCCTAGGGTTCATACCTTTTACATTTAATGAGTGTCAGAAGCAGATAACAGAGGCTTTGGATGAGCAATTCAAGCGTACTGGTAGGGTTAGGGCTATTATATTAAAGGCTAGGCAGCAAGGTATATCAACATACTGTGCTGGTAGGGTCTTTTGGAAGTCCTACTTCTCCCCTCACTCTAGATCTGTGGTTATGGCACATGACTCAGCTACGTCTGATGCACTATTCAGTATGTCAAAGAACCTAATTAGAAACATGGAGGGTAACTTAGTACCACATGAGATTACGTCTAACGCTAAAGAGATTAAAATCCAATCACCTGCATACAAAGATAGGGATGCTGTTGGTTCTTATAGGTTATATACAGCTGGTTCACCTGAGGCAGGTAGAGGTACAACCCCAACTATCGCTCACCTCTCCGAAATCGCCTTCTGGACCCACGATGAGAAGATACTTGCTGGATTATTCCAAGGGATCTCACAAGCTGAAGGTACAGAGGTTATACTAGAGTCCACTGCTAATGGTGCTCAAGGAGAATTCTATAGATTATGGAAGGGAGCTGTGGCTGGGGAGAATGAATACCTACCAATCTTCTTACCTTGGTTTATAACAAGTGAATATAGACGTACAGCTCCTGAAGGGATGGAGTTAACGATAGAAGAAGAAGAGATTGTAGAGAACTACGGATTAGATGTTGATCAAATCTACTGGAGGCGCTTAAAGATTGCCGAGGGTGGTAAGCTTAAGTTCCAACAGGAGTACCCTGCTACAGCAGACGAAGCATTTATTGTGTCTGGTTCTAATGTATTTAATATTGAGAAACTAAACTCTCTAATACCTAGGCCAGAACAGAGGCGTAGTGATTGGGACCCATCCAGTAAGATGTTTGATGAGAACAGAGAGGGTAATCTCTCTATCTACAGCTACCCAAAGTGGGAAGAGCCCTACGTTATAGGAGCTGATGTCTCTTTAGGAGTAGGTCAGGACTACAGTGCTGCAGTTGTTATGAACAATAGCTATGAAATTGTAGCTGTGTACCGCAATAACAGGATTGATCCTAGTATGTGGGGTGAATTGCTTTTCTATCTAGGCAGATACTACAACAATGCTTTCTTAGCAGTAGAGTCTAATTCGATGGGTATAGCTACACTACAGAAACTAGAACAGATGGGCTATCTTAACTTGTATAAACAAACCAAGATGGCTAATGTGTCTAATGAAGAAGGTATGAGACTAGGGTTTAGGACAACCTCTGCGTCTAAGCCAGTAATCATAGGCAACTTAAAGAATCTCATAGATAATGAAGATATAATGATACCAGCCCCTATATTAATAAGGGAACTTAAAGATTACATTGCCACTGCAAGTGGGAAAACTGAGGCTGCTCCCGGATGTTATGACGATACAGTTATTGCTCTAGCTATATGTGCAGAGGTATTGCGTACACACTGGGACAAATTAAACACAAGGAATGTATCATGGACAGAACGAATATCAGAGTGGGAACCAGACGAAACTATGTGGATTTAGAAGAAGAATTTCATGATGAAGTACTAGAGTACTGGGTAGATGGAAGAGTTCCACATGACATGGTAGAGATTGATGAGAACAATGAATACGCAAAGGTATACTATGGTTATGCCTAGGTTTTCTAAGTTCCTTATAGAGAACAAAGTTTCCTGCATTGTCCTCATAACGCGCTGGTGGTCGCGGCAGGTAAACCACCACTTAATTCACACAAACAGGAGGGTATAATGGGTGCTACATCTAAACACTATCTACCAAACGGTAAAGAACACAAAGGCCCAACTCATAAAAACGCTAAAGGAAAAGTTATGTCAGGTGCTACTCATACCAAAAACAGTAAGTTTCTGGTTCATAAAAAGCCTAAGACTAAGATGTGAGTGCTGTGATAACAGCTGTAAAAATAAATGAACACATTCGCTCAAGCAGATACTAACAACACAGGGGCAATTGAAAAACCCGAATGGGATGCCTTACTCTTAGATGATAAGCGTAGGCGTATAGAAGATGATGACGCTCATAGAGATCAAATCAGGAAGATGGCTTGGTTTGCTCTATGGGGAATGTTGCTCTACCCTTTTGGGGTTGTTGGCACTGGTGCTCTTGGTTTGAACCAAGCATCAGAAATCATAGGAAGTATGGCCTCTATATACTTTGTATCTGTCGCTGGTGTAGTCTCTGTGTTCATGGGGGTTTCAAACTTAGTAAAAAAGAAGTGAGGGAGCAATGAAAAGAATCCTAGATTGGCTTGAAAGATTAGCATATAGATACAGTGATAATAATATACCTAAGTATTTAAAAGGTAAAAGATGTAACGATTACTTAAAAGGTAAGGAATTATTTTAATAGTAAGGAATTAAGGGCATGGCCCCATAGTTAGTTAGTTAGACCCACGGAGGGAGCTATGCGATTTATTGAAACAGAAGCACAAGATAAGAAAGAACCAAAACCTAAAAAGGAAAAGCCAGTCATAAAAGCAGGTAACAAAGATTACGACTATGCAGACTTGGCTGACTCAAAAGAAATACTTACAGGCAGGGGTTCATTATAATGGCATCTAATGGTTATAAAGAAAAAGTATCTGACGAAAGCTTAATTAATTTAATTGATTATGGGATACAGGGGTCTACAGGAGAGTGGTTAAATTCTTCTGATATGACACTAGAACGACAACGATCTACGTATGAGTACGCAGGTGTAGCTGCAGATCACTTAGCACCTCAGGGTGTGTCTAGTATTGTAGATACTTCAACTACAGAAACTATAGAAGCATACACAGCTATCCTTACAGATTTGTTTCTAAACAATGGTAGGTTAGCTAGGTTTGTACCATATGACGATAGTCCCGGAGCTTTTAAGAACTCTAAGGATGCGTCTTTGCTTACAAACTATGCTATCTTCAAACAGAACAATGGGTGGGAATTAATCCAAACATGGATCAAAAGCGCACTACTCTGGAAGAATGGTATCATACGTTGGGACTATGTAGAAGGGTTTGACTACGAATTTGAAGAGTACGAAAAGATTTCTCAAGGGCAATTAGATATCCTCCTTGCTGAAGAAGGAGTAGAAATCATTGGGAACCTAGAGTATGAAAATGACCTAGGTGATTTAAACCTAGAGACAGGTGAGCAAGAAGCTACACTAGTCTATGTCAATGTACGTATTCGCCGTAAGAATGATAACTCTCGTGTGAAGATTGAGAACATTGCACCAGAAGCTTTCAGAATATCTCGTGATGCTAAATCAATAGAAGATTCAAGTTTCGTAGGGATACAAAACATACTTACTAGATCAGAGATCCGTAAGATGTGGCCTGATGTAGCGAGTACTATTGGTGAAGATGAATGGGATGAGCTTGGAGATGATAGTACATGGGATGGTAATACCAGCTACGCTGGGGATATTGCAGCCCGTAAACTTGTAACTGGTCAAAGTTATCAAAGTGGTCGTATGACACAAGACGTAACAGAGCTAGAAGCTAATCGTGAAGTAACTATTACAGAGTGTTGGATTAATGTAGATAGGGATGGTGATGGAGTTGCAGAACTTAAGCATTTTATAATTGCTGGAAATACAATTTTATACGAACAAGACGTTGAGATGATACCTCTTGCTTGTCTATCCCCAATCGATATACCTTATGAGTTTTATGGTTTGTCTATAGCTGACTTCACAAGGTCATCTACTCTTGCGTCTACTGCAATTTTACGTGGGTTCGTTGAGAATACATACCTAACAAACTACTCTCCTAAATTAGCTGATCCAAATGTTGTAGATTTTTCTGCCCTTCAGAACATGAAGCCAAAGCAAATCATACCAACCAACGGTAATCCTAATGGAGCTGTGTCTGCACTACCACCAGAAACAATTAGCACAGGGACTGTACCACTACTTGCACACTTACAGACTATTAAAGAGCAAGCTACTGGTATGTCTAAAGCTGCACAGGGTCTAAACGATTCCTTGTATGTATCAGGTAACAGTGAGCAGAAGTTAGCAGCAGTTCAGTCTGCCTCTCAGAAACGTATACAGCATATAGCTAGACGTTTCGCAGAAACGGGAATTAAAAGACTTTGTGAAGGCGTGTACAAAACTATGCGTAAATGTTTAAAGACTCACGCAAAGTTTAGCTATCAAGGAGTGTTCTCAGATATTGACCCTATGTCTCTTCCAGCTAGGATGGATGTAGAAGTCTTTTTAGATATTGGAGAAAATTCAAATCAAAATATGATTAAGAAGTTTGAGATGATAGGTAGTAAAGTGTTGCCAAGTTTAAATAGTTCGGGGCAAGGTATTGTAATAAAACCTGAAGCACCTGCTGTAATCGCCACGCAACTACTAGAATCTATGGGGTTGGACAGTAACGATTATTTAGAAGACTATACAACAGAAGAGTTTAAAGAAAAAGCTATTCAAACTATTCAACAACAATCTCAAAAATCTCAGAAAGATGGTGAGTTAGCTCAACGTAAACTTGAAGCCGATGCAAGTCTAGCAGAAGCTAATGTTACATTTACTAACGCACAATCTAAAAATACAGTGGATGACAATACTAAACAGTTAGCTATCTCTATAGATAAGCACTTTCAACAATGGGCTGAGATTGATATCAAAGCTATGAAAGAAGGAGCCCCTGTACCTAGGCGTCCTGATTTCAGTCAGATTATAGAAGTTGCAAAGTCTATGATAGCAGGTGATCAACCAGCGCCTCAGGCTAGTCCTGAAGCAGGTGGTATGCCACAACCTGAGGGAATGCCTCAACAGTAAGTCAATATAGCGGGGTTCTTAAGGAACCCTGCCTTACCTCATGGGGGTGTTATTATGGAAAAGAAACAACAGTGGCATTTATCTAAGTCATTACCTGCTACGTTTGTCTTAGCAATTGTATTACAGACCTTAGGGTTAGTGTGGTACATGTCAACGCTGGACAGTAACGTAACAATCAATGCTCGTGAAATAGCAAGACATGAGATACGCATTAACGAAATAGGAAAGACATCTCAGATGCAAGCAGTAATGCTAGGTCGTATAGATGAAAACATTAAGGCCATAAGGGAAGTTGTAGTAAATATGCAAAAGTTTAACCCTACGGGTAGGTGAGGTACATTTATGATAGATCCATTTACTGCAATCGCAGCAGCTACTGCCGCCTTTAACGGAATAAAGAAAGGCATAGAAGTCGGTAAGGATTTAACATCTATGGGAAGCCAACTTCAAAATTGGTCTAAAGCTATTTCAGATTTAGACTTTGCACATGAAAAAGCAAGTAAACCCCCTGCATATAAAATGTTTACCAATACTCAAAGTCATGCTTTAGAAGCTTGGACTGCTAAACAGAAAGCTAACGAATTAAGAAATGAATTAAAAAATCATATCAGTTTTGTGTACGGCCCATCCGCTTGGAAGGAACTCGTAATTATTGAGGGACAGATGCGTAAAGAACAAAAAGAAGCTGTCTATCGTAAACAAGAAGCTGTAGACACTGCTATAAATTGGGTGCTAGGTATTGTAGTTGCTGCAATATCATTGGGGCTTATATCTGTAGTGATTTATTTTGTAGGGAAATCCCAAGGAAGGTGGTAATGTTTTTATCAGTACTTTTAATTTGTAGTTCACTCCATGTATCTAGTTGCAGTATAGTGGCTAATACAAAAAACCTATGGTATTCTGAAGAAGAATGTAAGAAACAATCTCTTTCTGTAATAGCTAAATTATCAGAAAATGGAATAGCTGTGTTACCTAAATGTTTTAAAATTGGTGAAAGCGCATAGCGTGAGGAGAAATTATGTCAAGTGAAGGAAAAGATCCACGATTGTCAAGAGCTGGGGTGTCAGGGTTCAATCAACCCAAACGTACCCCAAGCCATGCTACAAAGTCACACGTTGTTGTGGCTAAAGAAGGAAGCACTATAAAGACCATAAGGTTTGGGGAACAAGGTGCATCTACAGCAGGTGCTCCTAAAGCTGGAGAGTCTGCTAAGATGAAAGCTAAACGGGCTTCATTTAAAGCTAGACATGGTAGGAACATAGCTAAAGGAAAACTCAGTGCAGCGTACTGGGCTGATAAGGTGAAATGGTAATGTCAACAAAATCCCCAAAAGCAAACAACCCAGCCCTTTGGTCTAGGGTTAAATCTGCAGCAAAAAAGAAATTTAAAGTATACCCATCCGCATACGCAAATGCTTGGGCTTCTAAGGAGTACAAGAAACGTGGTGGTGGTTGGAGTGGGCCTGACAACCGAGTATCTAAATCATGAAGAAAAAAGGAGGTTTAGGTAAATGGTTTGGCGAAGAATGGATTGATGTTAAGACTGGTAAACCCTGTGGTAGAAAAAGTGCCAAGGGTAAGTCTAAACGGGCATACCCTGCTTGCCGTCCCAAGAGCGTAGCTTCTAAGATTACTAAAAAGGAAGCTGCAAAAAAGACTGGACCTAAGAGGGTCAGTTGGTCTACAACAGCATCTGGTAAAAAGAGAACCAAATCAACATAAGGAAATTAAATGGAAAAATATCGAGCTTCAGCTGAGAAGGTGCTGAAGGGTATACATCCCGATCTGCAAGCTAAAGAAGCATTATTAAAAGCAACATTTGCATCACAGCAAAGAGAAGAGTTTTTCAATGAAGCATACGGTGACATACTCACACAGTACTTTACATCTTGGTTAAGCACAGATCCACATGAAGTTAAAACCCGTGAGTTTATTTACAACTCAGCGTTATCGTTGGGCGATGTTAAACAGAAATTAATTAACTTTGAAACTTACGGTAAGAACATACCATACATTGAGGACAATGAACAATGAACGATATAGATTATTCACAATTGATAGTAAACCTAGAGAATATGATAAACCTTTTAGAGTACGACTCTATGAGATCTTCAGGTAAAGCTAAAATGAATTGTGTAAATTTAGTTGCTATGCATAGTTTAAAGCAGACTTACATGGCAAAAATAGAAACATCCAAGCCAACGGTTACAAAACCTGCGGCTAAAAAAGAAGGATAATAAAACATGACAGAGCAAAATGAATCTCTACCCGTATCGGATGATGTTCCCAGTTCTGCTGGTCCAAGCGAACAAGAACTCCTAGATGCCGTACTCTCTAAGTCTGACTTTATTCAGAACGAGATACCGCTACCAGAAGAGGAGGTCGAGGACGAGGACTCGGAAGCACCTGTAGAAGAAGACCCAGATGATACAGATGCTGCCGTTAGCGATGAAGAGTCTGAAGAGGAGACAGAAGAGACAACAGATGAGGATGGCGCGGAAGCCCCTACCCAAGACACTGATGTATTTTCTGTAGACGATTTAGACTTAGATGCCAAAGTTTCCGTTAAGATTGATGGTAAACAAATGGATGTCTCGTTTGCTGATTTACTGAAAGGTTATCAGACAGATGCTTCACTCTCTAAAAAGGGTCGTGAACTCGGAGAGGCACGTAAGGCCATTGATGAAGAACGCATAATTAAGCTAGAAGAAATCAATAAGATGTCTGATGCTGCAGGTGCGATGTTATCAATGGACGAACAAAAAATGGCTAAAAAATACCATGATATTGAAGCGAAGATTAAAGAAGCTAGGGACAATGGGGACACCTATGAACTTAGTGAGTTAAAAGATCAACGTGAACAAGCTCAACAAAACTACTGGACTGCAAGAAACACTCGTGAGAATTTATTAAAAACTGTTGAACAACAGAAAGTAAAAGCTAATGAGGATCAGTTTTCTGAACAGATGAAGGTTTTCCAGGAAAAGATTCCTACGTTAATTCCTGATTTTAGTGAGAAGGTTGCAGTAGAAATTCGAGAGTTTGCTCTTGAGCATGGTATAGCAGACGAACTTTTAAATGCGATTGTAGATCCCAGTGTTGTTAAATTCATTGATGACTATAGACGATTAAAGAAAGGTATTACTGATGGCGCTGCAAAGCGTAAGGTAACCCCATCTAAAAAGGTTCCAACTAAAAAGCCAGTCGCTGTTAATAAGAAAGCAGTAGACAAAGAAAATATGGTGAAGGCTCGTGCATTTAAAGAAGGCGCATCAAATGATGACCAAATGGACTATCTTCGCCAGTATGCCTCTAAATCTCTCAATACTTAATATCCTAGGAGGATTTTAAAATGGCAACAACTGGTGGTCGTAATATTACAAACCCATCCGGTCGATCAAATCAGACAGGAAAAGACGTATCAAATCGTGAAGATCTAGCGAACTTTATCGGAATGATCACACGGGACGAAACTCCTTTCCTTGCTTCGATTGGCAAAACAAAATCAACAAACATCTACCACGAATGGCAGACTGATGAACTCCAAGCTCCGGGCAATTCCCGTGTGGCTGAAGGTACAGACTTCCTGACAGCTGGTACATCACCTGCTAGTGGTGACGGTGCAGCCTCAACTATTGTTGGCCCATTCCGTACACGTTTAGGTAACTACACTCAGATCAACAGTAAAGTGATCTCAGTATCAGGTAGCCGTAGGGCTATTGATCAGGCTGGTGTAGCAGACGAATATGCTTATCAGTTGAAGAAGCGTGGAACTGAAATGCGGCGTGATATGGAGATGGACTTAGTTAATACATATAACGTCCAGACTACTTCTGGTGCTCGTAAGACTGGTGGATACCAATCTTTCATTAACAGCAGTGACACTTGTGTATTCAAAGGTTCTTTCACACAGCCAGCTACTCCTAACACTGGAGTAACATCTGTTACTGTAGCATCTGCGGGAACTAAAGCAGCTTTGGCATTGACAGACATTGACTCTGTTATGCAGAAGATCTATGAAGCTGGTGGTAAAGCATCTCGCGTAATGGTCTCTCCAAAGCTTCGCCGTGACTTCTCAGATCTTTTGATCGGAGCTACTGGTGTTCAGCGGAATATTGACGAAAGCGGAAAACTCCGTCAGTCAGTAGACATCTACATGTCAGACTTTGGTGACTTGATGGTAGTTCCAAACTACATCATGGGCTTGGCCTTCACAACAACAGACGCTACAACTACTCAGTTTGCAGCTAAAGACTCATGTGCTCTCATCTATGATCCACAGTGGTTCGCAATGGCAACATTCCGTCCAATGCAAGAAGTTGAAGTTGGTCAGAAAGGTGACTCAACAGTTGGCATGTTTATTGAAGAATGGTCTTTGGAAGTTAAGAATCCAAAAGGCTGTGGCGCAATCTACGGTTTACAGTAAATTATAATATGGGAGGGAGGAATTATCCTCTCTCCTTTTTTATTCTATTAGGAGGTATAGAACATGATGGTAATTAGAGGAACAGTGGCGGCTAACACATTGGCTAACAACTTAGTTGGAGATATACTGCACTTACCTGCAGACAGATGTGCTTGGACTTTATCAACAATAGCTGCTGGTGGGTATCAAGTCGATAAGGCATTTTTTATGTCAGCGACAGCTAACGTAGTAATCACAGCACCAACCCTAGGTTTCATTGGTAAGTCTGGCAGGTTTGTTGAGATGGCTGTATAATAAGGAGAAGAGGACATGGCACGTTGGACAGTTACACCGGGAACAGAAAATAACACTATGAAAGGTACTATTGATTATAGTAACGATGGTAGTAGTGAATGGCAAATATATCAAGATGAGAAACCATTTTTAGAAAGCGCTAAGAAAGATCGTGATAATAACGATATGGGTTTGAATAAAAAGGATCAAGGTTTTAAAAAGTTTGCAACAGTTCCAGATATTGTAGCTATTGAAATAAAGAACAAATGGGGTATAGATCTGCATAATTCTACTACTATGCAAGATAAGGATCAAATGGCTAAGTTCATGGCTATCTTTAAACAAAACTATGCTCACTTAATGTCTTACTAAGGAGATATAAATGTCAATTAAGAATTACGATGAGGGAACTGCCTCAATGGTATCGCTAGTGCGGAGTTGGTCAAACCGTGATTCACAAGCTCTCCCATTAGATTTAATTAAAGATGGTTTACGGTATGCAGCAGACACTGCGTATCGTGAACTAGAAATTCCACCAATGGAAGAAACAACTTACTTTGTACTGCAAGGTGCAAACAACACGGCTGCTTTTACTAATGCAGGTGCAACGTACAAAGGCACACTGCTTACAGGATCATCAGCAATAAACTCTACAGCACAAGCTTCACTACCTGTGCCTCCAGACCTAGTAACTTATATTTTTATACGTAAAGTAGGTACGGCTACATTAGATGCATCTGGTAACTATGAGGCACAAGGTAGCTATCTTAAATATGTAGAAGCGACAGCAGGTCAAGCATCAGTGTTTAATATCAAAACAGATTTAAGAACATTCTATGATGCATATGCTTTTAAAGGTACAGATCATTTTTGGACACGGCATGGTAAAGAAACACTATTGGCTGCTCCAAACTTTTCTGAGAATGATGTAATTGAATTGCATTATCGTAAAAGATTATCTGCATTGTTTGCAAGATACACTCCAACCCTAGCAGGTTACTCGCATAGGGTAGTAGAGATTTTACCAACTTCAGTTATAATAGATGGACAGGCAAATCAAACACCTGTAGCTTCAACACAGCTAACATTGTTTTTCCCAACAGGGACTTCAGCAGCAGCGGTAGCCGCAGACCTAGCATTACCTGCACCACAGTTAACTCCAAAGACAGCAACTGCAACAGGTTATACAACATCTTATGTAATGCGTGGAACTCTTGCACCTAATTGGTTAAGAGATGAAAATGAAAGAATAGCTTTATTTGGTGCTCTTGTACATTGCTATGACTACCTAGGTGATATGGAAATGTATCAAAGGTATCAACAGAAATTTATGAACACTATAATAGAAGTGAATCAAGAAGATAAGAATCGTGCTGCATCCGGTGGTAATGTTCAGGTCAACTTTAATTCACATTTAATCTGATGGAGATAGAGAATGCCAGATAGTTATAATAAGATAGAGGCTCCGGTAGCTTCTGGAGGTTTCTTTGGGACAGGTGTAGGAACTAATGAGATCTTACAAGGTGCTAGGGGTCCAAAAGGAGATACCGGAGATCAGGGTTCTCAGGGTGTCCAAGGTATACAGGGTATACAAGGTTCTCAAGGTATACAAGGAAACTCTGGTGATCAAGATAAAACAGTATATCTATATGACGCTGGATCTTCAACACCCTCGGCTATTGCAAGTGGGGCTGGATTTAATGTAGGGACTGGTGCAGCTGCCGACACAGGTACATGGGAAACAACTGTTCCCACAGTCAGTTCAAGTCAAAACTTATATATAGCTGTAGCTGTTCTCACACAAACTCAAAGTACTGGTAATTATTCTGGTGGAGGTTGGACACTTTATCAAGCGTCTGGTCCACAAGGTATCCAAGGTGTTCAAGGTATACAGGGTATACAAGGTGCAACTGGTTCACAGGGCGCAACTGGTAATGATGGTGATATAAACAAAGCATTGTATCTCTACGACTCTAGTGTTAACACACCTGCAGGTATAGCGAGTGGGGCTGGATTCAATACTTCTACAGGTGCAGCAACTGCTACTGGAAATTGGACAACTACTGTCCCATCTGTTTCAAGCGGAGAAGGTCTTTACGTAGCGGCAGCTGTTGTAACTCAAACTCAAGCTACTGGTAACTTTTCTGGTGGCGGTTGGGTAGTTTACAGAGTACAAGGCGCACAAGGTATCCAAGGTATACAGGGTATACAAGGTATCCAAGGTGCGACTGGTGGACAGGGTGCATCTGGTAATGTAGAAAATATTTGTAAGAACGTATCAGGCGCAAGTCTTGCAGTAGGTACTCCTGTATATCAAAGTGGTATTACAGGATCTGGAAGTCTTATCTCTGTACAGGCTGCATCAACTAGTAATATGCCAGCAATAGGACTATTAGCTACAACATTAGCAAGTGGTGATTCAGGAGTTGTTGTAATAACAGGAACTGTATCAAGTGTAAACACATCTGCATACCCTCCCGGAACTTTGCTTTATGTTGGGTCATCTGGTGGGTTAACTGCAACACCTCCGACAGGTGAAGCAAATGAAATTCAAAATATTGCTAAAGTAATAAAGTCAAACTCATCTTCTGGTGTGTTAATGGTTACTGGACCTAGCCGAGACAATGCTACTCCAAACTTAAACAACGGAAAGTTCTTCTTAGGGAACGGTTCAAATCAATCGGCAACTGCTACATTTTCAACAGAGGTTACTGGTGCTATGGCACCTACAATAACTTCTACGTTGGCTACAGCAGAGTCAGTATCATTAGCACTTTCAATTGCGTTGGGGTAATAACACATGGCAAACATTTTTAAAAATTATACGAGTGCATCTGTAGGGACAGGTGCTACTACAACTTACACAGTACCCAATGCTACAACATCAGTTGTGATTGGGTGTAATCTTGCAAACAGGACAGCTGCTCAAATTAAAGTAGATGTACAAATTGCAGGTGTCTTCCTTATTAAAGGAGTACCACTGCCAGCCAGTTCTGCAATCTCAGTATTAGATGGTAAAATTATAGTAGAGGCCGCTGACACAGTGGTCATAACATCCGACACTGCATCTTCTTGTGATGTAATCGTGAGTGTATTGGAGCAAACATAATGGCTGGATATATTGGATCAAAAGCAGTCAGTCTCAGTACTACTGCAGCTAATGTCGAGGGTAACATAACAGTTACTGGAAATGTAGATGGTCGAGATGTATCTGTAGATGGCACTAAGTTAGACACAATACCTATAATCTCTACAAGCAGTGTACCAAGTTTTACTGCAAAAAGTGATGGGACAACTGATGGATATATTCAGTTAAACTGTTCAGCAAACTCACATGGCATTAAACTTAAAAGCCCACCACACTCTGCAGGTGCAAGCTACACACTTGTTTTCCCAGTCAATGATGGAGATTCAGGTCAGTTCTTAAGGACAGATGGGTCAGGGGTTCTCTCATGGGGAACAGATGCTACTTTAGATAACACTAAGCTTCCTCTTGCAGGGGGAGCTATGACTGGCGCAATAACCACCAACTCTACATTTGATGGAGTTGACGTTGGAGCCAGAGATGCTGTGCTTACGGACACAACAACTAAAGCGACAGCCGCATTACCTAAAACAGGCGGTGCCATGACTGGTGCAATTACTACAAACTCAACCTTTGATGGTGTGGATATAGCTACTAGAAATGCTGTACTAACGACTACTACGAATACAGCTAACGCTGCATTACCTAAAGCAGGTGGTGCTATGACTGGGGCTATCACAACTAACTCCACCTTTGATGGACGAGATGTTGCTGCCGATGGTGTGTTAGCTACTAATGCTTTACCTAAGTCTGGCGGCGCTGTCACAGGCAACGTGACGTTTGGCGATAACAACAAAGCCATCTTTGGCGCTGAACTTGAAATATACACTGATGGTACACAGTCATTTATTAAAGAAAGCGGCAGTGGTGATCTTTTAATATATGGAAATAACCTCAGGCTAGGTAATGCTGACGGATCAGAATTGTATATTTTAGGTAATAACAATGCAGAGGTTCAACTGAGATATAACAACGCTACTAAACTAGCCACCAC
>Ga0208814_1000118_pt1 | contig 57839 bp, 47 predicted proteins | sample MalvirAntarct_55_FD_184253 | JGI IMG/M metagenome (GOLD analysis project Ga0208814, IMG submission 184253) | Marine viral communities from the Global Malaspina Expedition - Malaspina viral metaG Antarct_55 (SPAdes) (version 2) | ecosystem: Environmental > Aquatic > Marine > Oceanic | place... | reverse complement strand
AGAGCTTTCTACATGTTTAGTTTTCATTTAAATTTTCGTCCAATTGCCGGTTGAAAACTACCAACGCAAGGCTTATCTTTAATTTGAGTTTCGCAAGTACATCAAAGTACTATACAAGCTAGGTTTACTTTTACGAAGTCTCTATATCGAAAGCCGCAAACCAAGGCGTTCGAGAGACTTCCTGCTTGCCCGCCTTGCGGGCCGAGGCATTATCCTACTGTAATTCGGATTATGCAGCTAGGGCGTAGTTATTCTCGCCGTTTAAAAAGTGTGAAATATGATATTTACGAGCTGTATCCCAGCGCTCGACATGCTTACTTTACAATTAGACCCGCTGTCAAAACCAGTCGGCCCCAATTACCTATTTTACTAGGCGCCTCTTAATGAAGAGGTTGTTTTCAAAGAACAAGAGCAATATCAAAACTGCTTATGAACTGCAAAGATATAATAATACTTGTATCTTTGAGCTTCTAAATTTATATTTCAAAATTGATTTAAAATGGCCATAAAATTTGCGATTATTAAAGAACGAAAATCACCACCAGACCGCAGGGTTGTTTTTTCTCCTAAAAAATGCACTCAATTGCTCGAAACCTATCCAGACGCTGCGATAGAAGTAGAAAGTAGCTCTGTAAGAGTATTTAAAGATGTTGCGTATACAAGCCAGGGGATTGAAGTTGTGGATGATATTTCAGATTGCGATGTTTTATTAGGAGTAAAAGAAGTGCCTATTGCTGCATTAATACCTAATAAAAAATATTTTTTCTTTAGCCATACCATCAAACAACAGCCCTACAATAGAGCATTGTTGCAAGCAATTCTTAAAAATAAAATTGAATTGTATGACCACGAAACCATCGTTAAAGAAAATGACGTTCGATTAATTGGTTTTGGACGGTATGCGGGATTGGTTGGAGCCTATAACACGTTTAGGGCTTTGGGATTGCGAGACGGTATTTTTACTTTAGATAAAGTAGAAAGTTTAGTAGATTTTACTGCTATGAAAGTCGAATTGAACAAAATTAAACTTCCTGCAATTAAAATAGTGCTAACGGGTAGTGGAAAAGTGGCTAAAGGAGCTAAAGAAATTGTTGATCATTTGAATATTGAACAGGTTACTGTTGACGAATACTTGACAAAAACCTATCAAAAGGCAGTATATTGTTACATAGATGTGATGGATTATAATAAAAAAATAGACGATAGAACATTTAATAAAACAGAGTTTTTTAAAGATCCAATTGGGTATGAAAGTAATTTTATGCGTTTTGCTAAAGTAAGCGATGTATTGATAGCAGGTCATTTTTATGGGGAAAATGCACCTTATTTATTTACTAGAGATGATGCAAAACAGCCAGAATTCCGCCTTAGTGTAATCGGTGATATTTCTTGTGATATTGATGGTCCAGTAGCTTCTACACTTCGAGCTTCAACGATTGCAGATCCAATATATGGTTATCATGCTGCTTCAGAAAAAGAAGTTCCTTTTAAGACTAAGAATTCAATTACGGTGATGGCGGTCGATAATTTACCTTGTGAATTGCCTAAAGATGCAAGTGAAGGATTTGGAAGAATGTTTTTCAATCAAGTGATACCAGCTTTTTTTAATAATGATAAGGATGGAATATTAGAAAGAGCAAAAATCACTACTTCAAGAGGAACCTTAACCGAAAGGTTTTCTTATCTAAAAGACTATATAGAGGGCCAAGATTAAACTGCTTTTTCTAAAGTGATGATGTCGTTATTATAAATTTAAAGAATTATGTTTTATAAAACTTCATTATATGCTTTTAAGCATCTAGAAATTAAATTTAATAAATAGAATTCAATAATTAAAAGTATTTGAACGTAGTATTTTATTTGTTTTTGCAATTAATGTAATTTATTAAAAGAAGGAAAAACCCCTTTTGAGAAATAGGAAAAACCCCTTTGAGAAATAGGAGAAACCCTTGATTAAATGACTTTGTATAATCGCATCTTTACAAAGCTTATTAATTGGGGAGTTAATTAAAGCGATTATTTGAATTTAAGGGTTGTTTTTTTACAACCCTTTTTTTTAACTTATAAATCACTAATATTTATAAGTATTTTTAAAATGCGGTGACACTTTGTTAAAGGGATGTAATTGTTTTACGAATCGCTACTAAATCGCTAAGTAATTTTTCTAAATATTGAATGTCCAGCATATTGGCGCCATCGCTTTTTGCAGTTGCTGGATCAAAGTGAGTTTCCAAAAATAAACCATCAACTCCAGCAGCAACACCTGCACGAGCTAGAGTTCCAATCATTTCTGGCCTTCCACCAGTAACTCCGCTAGTTTGATTGGGCTGTTGTAAACTATGAGTAATATCTAAAATAGTAGGGGCATATTGTTGCATGGTAGGAATTCCACGATAATCAACAATCATATCCTGATATCCAAACATGGTTCCCCTATCGGTTATGGTTACTTGTTGGTTGCCACAATCTAAAACTTTTTTTACTGCATGCTGCATGCTTTCAGGACTCATAAATTGTCCTTTTTTAAGATTTACTACTTTTCCAGTATTTGCAGCTGCAACAACTAGATCTGTTTGACGTACTAAAAAAGCTGGAATTTGCAATACATCAACATATTTTGCCGCTAATGCTGCGTCGCTAACCTCATGAATATCAGTGACCGTTGGAATGTCAAATTTTTCGGAAACTTTTTTTAGTATTTCCAATGCCTTTTTATCTCCAATTCCTGTAAAACTATCAATGCGACTTCGATTTGCTTTTTTAAAACTCCCTTTAAATATGAATGGAATTTCTAACCGATTTGTAATACCTAGTATTTTTTCAGCAATCGACATGGCCATTTCTTCTCCTTCAATAGCACAAGGACCAGCAAGTAGAAAGAAATTATTAGAATTTGTATGCTTTATTTTTGGAATTAAATCGAGGTTCATTTTCTTAAATTTTTATGTTGTAAAGGTAAGATAATATTAGTGCAAATTAATCATTCAATATATTGTGTTATAATTAAATCATAAACACTACTTTTGCACCCTCTTAAAAAGATAGTAGTATGAAAATCAAAAACATCGCAATTATTGCACACGTAGATCACGGTAAAACAACTTTGGTAGATAAAATTATGCATCACTGCAGCCTTTTTCGTGAAAACGAAAACACAGGAGATTTAATACTAGATAATAATGATTTAGAGCGTGAACGGGGTATCACGATTACGTCAAAAAATGTTTCTGTAGTATACAAAGACACGAAAATTAATATTATTGACACCCCAGGTCACGCCGATTTTGGTGGTGAGGTAGAACGTGTACTAAATATGGCAGATGGTGTTTGTTTACTTGTAGATGCCTTTGAAGGACCAATGCCACAAACACGTTTTGTTTTGCAAAAGGCCTTAGATCTTGGTTTAAAGCCCTGCGTTGTAATTAATAAAGTAGATAAAGAAAACTGTACACCAGAAGAGGTGCATGAAAAAGTATTTGACTTAATGTTTGAGTTAGGTGCTGAAGAGTGGCAGTTAGACTTCCCTACAGTATATGGTTCTGCAAAGAACAACTGGATGAGTGATGACTGGAAAGATGAAACAGATTCTATAGAGCCATTATTAGATATGGTATTAGAGCATGTTCCTTCTTTTGAGGTTAAAGAAGGAACCTTACAAATGTTGATAACATCATTAGATTTCTCTTCATTTACAGGTCGTATTGCTATTGGTCGTTTGCAAAGAGGTACTTTGAAGGCAGGTATGCAAGTGGCTTTAGTTAAAAGAGACGGTAGTATCAAAAAGACAAAAATTAAAGAACTACACACTTTTGAAGGACTAGGTCGTAAAAAAGTAGAACAAGTACAAGCAGGAGATATTTGTGCTCTTGTTGGATTGGAAGGATTTGAAATTGGTGATACTGTTGCTGATCTAGAAAATCCAGAAGGAATGAAGACTATTGCAATCGATGAGCCAACAATGAGTATGTTGTTTACCATTAACGATTCACCTTTCTTTGGTAAAGATGGAAAATATGTAACCTCAAGGCATATCAAAGAGAGACTTGAAAAAGAATTAGAAAAGAATTTAGCCCTCCGTATGGAGCCAACAGGCAGTGCAGATAAGTTTTTAGTTTTTGGTCGTGGTGTATTGCACCTTTCTGTATTGATAGAAACTATGCGTCGTGAAGGATATGAATTACAAATTGGGCAACCACAAGTAATTATTAAAGAAATTGACGGTAAGAAATGTGAGCCAATTGAAGCATTAACTATTGATTTACCAGAAACTGTTAGTGGTACTGCTGTAAACATGGTTTCACTTCGTAAAGGAGAAATGGTTTCTATGGAAGCTAAAGGAGAAAGAATGATTTGTGAATTCTTAATTCCATCTCGTGGGATTATCGGACTGCGTAACCAACTACTTACAGCAACAGCAGGTGAAGCAATTATGACCCACCGTTTTCTTGAATACCAACCCTTAAAAGGAGGTATTCCAGAACGTCAAAACGGATCTTTAGTATCCATGGAAAAAGGAAAAGCAATACCTTATTCAATAGATAAATTACAAGACCGTGGACGTTTCTTTGTGCATCCAAATGAAGATATTTATGAAGGACAAGTAATTGGTGAAAATACACGTCAAGATGATATGACAGTAAACATCACTAAAACAAAAAAGATGAGTAATGTACGTTCATCGGGAGCTGATGATAAAGCAAAAATTGTACCTGCCATTAAGTTTTCATTGGAAGAAGCTTTAGAATATATTCAAAAAGATGAATATGTTGAAGTTACTCCTAATTTCTTAAGGGTACGTAAAGTGTATCTAAAGGAAGTAGATCGAAAGCGATATAAATTATAGAAAATAATTAGTTGATACCAACGGGATTTAATGTTATAATTAAATCCCGTTTTTTTTTAAAATTATTTTTGATGAATTTTTTCTAATATGCTAAGGTCTAAACTAAATAATATGCTTTATATTGCTAAAAGAAAAGAAGCTACTGCTAGTATTGCAATTCATAAAATAGATGAATTCATGATGTTTCCGTAGTTTAGTTCTTGCCAATTTCTCTAGGGATATTTTGAAAATTAAAAAATAATTTTTCAAACATGAATTTATAAACCTTATTGTAGGTTACTAAAATAAAAAAATTATAATTAGATTTACACATCAATAATTAATATTAATTAAATCAATTTTTGTGTTCCAAGTATGTAAATATACTAATAGTAAAAAAGCAGATTGGGATAATTTTATCGCTACTGCAAAAAACGCTACCTTTCTATTTCAACGCGAGTTTATGGATTATCATAATGATCGGTTTGAAGATTTTTCTTTGATGGTCTATAAAGATGAAAAATTATATGCTGTTTTTCCCGCAAATAAAAATGGAGAAAATGTTTATTCACATCAAGGACTCACCTATGGTAGTTTTGTTTTACAGGATTCTGCTAAATTAAAAAGTACGTTCATCGCTTTTAAAGAATCATTGAAATTTCTTTTTAAAGAAGGAATTAAAAAATTAGACATTCGAATAATACCAACTTTTTATAATAGTTTGCCTTCAGACGAATTAGAATATGTTTTATACAAAGCAGGAGCAAGTCTAGTAAAACGCGATGTAATTTTATTGATTGACTATGAAAATAAATTGCGTTTTCAAAAAAATAGGAGAGAAGGAATCAATAAGGCAAAAAGAAAAAATTTAATAGTTAAAGTAGATGGAGATTATGAAGCGTTCTGGAATAAAATTCTCATTCCAAATCTTAAAGAAAAACACAATTCTTCTCCCGTTCATTCATTAGATGAAATAAAATTATTAGCAGCACGTTTTCCTAATCACATAAAGCAAGTTAATGTATACCAAGATGCTAAAATTGTGGCAGGTACTACTGTATTTCTAACCAAAAAAGTTATACATCCTCAATATGTTTCCGCAAATAGTAATAAAAATGAATTGGGAAGTTTAGATGTTTTATATAATTTTATTATTGATCATTTTATAGCGGGAAGAAATTACTTTAGTTTTAATACTTCCAGTGAAGAGAATGGAAAATTATTAAACGAAGGATTGTTGTTCTGGAAAGAAAGTTGTGGAGCTAGGCCTCATGTTTTTAATAATTATGAAATAAATACGGATACTTATAAAACTTTAGAATTTGAAACTACATGATTCCCTTTTTAGATTTAAATAAAATAAATAAACGATTCGAAACTGAATTTAAAAATAAGTTTACAGACTTTTTAGATGTTGGTTATTATGTTTTAGGATCTAATGTAACGGATTTTGAAGAGGAGTTTGCTGCTTATTGTGGAACTAACTATTGCGTAGGAGTAGGTAATGGATTAGATGCATTGCGTTTAATTCTTGAAGGGTATAAAGTTCTTGGTAATTTATCTGATAATGATGAAGTCTTAGTAGCTTCCAATACCTATATCGCTACTGTTATAGCAATAAAACAAGCAGGATTAACTCCTGTATTGGTGGCGTCTGAAGATGATACTTTTAATTTTAATTTAAATGAATTGTCAAAATCAATTACATCAAAAACAAGAGTGATAATGCCTGTTCATTTATATGGACAACTTTCTCCAATGGATGCTATAAATGAAATTGCTGCTAAAAATAATTTACTAGTGATAGAAGATGCAGCTCAAGCCCATGGTGCAAAAGACACAAAAGGACAAGTGGCTGGTAATCTTGGAGACGCTGCAGGGTTTAGCTTTTACCCTACTAAAAACCTTGGGGCTCTAGGGGATGCTGGGGCTATTACAACAAATAACGAGAAATTAGCTACAGTTATTAGGAAACTTAGAAATTATGGGTCTTCCTCTAAATATGTAAATGAACACCTTGGTTTTAACTCTAGATTGGATGATCTCCAAGCGGCTTTTTTAAGAATTAAACTTCCATTTTTAAATGCTGACAATAATAGAAGGCGAGAGATTGCGAAAAAATATCTATCCACTATTAATAATCCTAAAATTAAACTTCCAACTTATAATTTAGACGCATCACATGTATTCCATCTATTTGTTATTCAAGTTTCAAATAGAGAAGAATTCACTAATTATCTTTCTCAAAATCAAATTGGTTTTTTAATTCATTATCCCATTCCTCCTCATCAACAAGAAGCGTTAGCTGATTATTCTAAGCTTAGCTTTCCAGTTACTGAAAAAATTCATCAACAAGTTGTTAGTATACCTATAAGTCCAGTACTTAATAATGATCATATAAAAAAAATAATAGAAGTTTTAAATTCTTATTAATTTGAAAATACCTAAATTATTTAGAGAGAATTTACTGTTAAAGATGACCTCTTTAAATGCTGTCGTGATAGGTATTCGACTAGTAGTTTCTCTTTTTATTCAACGTCTTTTAGCAGAAATGGTTGGGGAAGTGGGTATTTCAAAAATCGGTCAATTACGAAACCTTACTTCACTTTTAACTTCTCTATCAACGGGTGGAATATTTAATGGAGTTACCAAATATGTTTCGGAGTTTAAAGATGATAAAGGACAACTCCAAAAAATGTTTTCAACAGCTTTTGTGTTTACAGCTGTTGGTACAGTTTCTATTTCTATCGTTTTGTTTTTTGGAGCAGCATCAATAAGTAATTATTTATTTGGCTCTTTAGATTTTGAATATTTAATAAAAATTTTAGTGATAGTAGTTCCTTTTATTGCTATTTATCGAGTTTTTAATGGGGTTGTTCATGGCTTATCTCAATATAAACATTTCGCGAAAATTGATTTAATAGCTTATTTATTAGGGGCTATATTATTAGTTATTTCATTAATGAAATATAATATAGATGGTGCTTTAGTTGCTATTGCTATAACTCCTATCATCCAATTATTAGTTTTGCTATTTATATTTTTTAAAACACTAAAAGAATATATTCATTTTTCTGAATTATCATTTAAAATACCTTTTGCAAATGAGTTATTAGCTTTCACTTTAATGTCTTTTGTGTCAACAGGGTTATTAAGTTTTGTTGAAATAGATATACGAACCATGATTCGAAATAAAATTACAGAAGCAGATTCAGGTATCTGGACAGCGATGACCTTTATTTCGAAAAATTACATGGTGTTTTCTGCTTCTATATTTACCCTATATGTGATACCGAAATTTGCAAGCATTCACACTCAAAGAGGTTTCACTTCAGAAGTAAAAACCATTTATAAAACATTGCTTCCATTATTTGGTATTGGTATGTTGATGGTGTATTTCCTAAGAAATTATGTAATTTTAATTATATATCCAGATTTTACAGCAATGGCTCCATTATTTAAATGGCAATTATCGGCAGATTTTTTTAGATTGGCTACTTTAGTCTTAAGCTATCAATTTATTGCGAAAAAGATGGTTAGAAACTTTATTTTTTCTGAATTACTATCTCTGGCATTGTTTTACTTTATTGCACGTTATTTAATAAATGATTATGGAGTAGAAGGAATTGTAATAGCGCACCTAATTAGATCAGTTATTATGTTTATAGTAGTGTTTTATTTAGTGTTCCGATATTTTAATAAGCAAAATAAATTAAATAGTAATGACTGAACATAAACATTCATATAGAAATGTTTTAAATGCAACTTCTCTCTTTGGAGGAGTGCAGGTTATTAATATTATTATTTCTTTAATTAGATCAAAAGCAATTGCATTGTTAATTGGTCCTTTAGGGATGGGTATCGCTAGTTTATTAGTTTCTACTATGGAATTAATTAATGGTATTACTAATTTAGGACTAGAACGAAGTGCTGTTAAAGAGATCTCCTTAGCTAATAATGATTCAAACACAAAAAGTGTTGCTAAAACGATAAGTGTATTAAAAAAATTGGTTTGGCTAACTATTACTTTAGGGGTAGTTATAATGATTGTAGCATCTCCTTGGTTAAGTGAAATGGCTTTTGGAAATAAAGACCAGACTATTTCTTTTATATGGATTTCAATTGCATTATTATTTAAGCAATTGTCAAGTAGTCAATTAGCAATTTTACAAGGATTAAGAAAATTACAGTATTTAGCAAAAGCAAATTTATTAGGAAATTTTATTGGGCTTTTGATAACAGTTCCACTGTATTATTTTTTCAGATTAAATGCGATTGTTCCCGCAATTATTATTTCAACTTTTATGAGTTTTATTTTTACGTATTATTTTTCTCAAAAGCTTGAAATTAACAAAGTAAAGATTTCTAGAAAAGAAGCGATTTCTGAAGGAAAAAGCATGATCAATCTTGGTGTAATGTTAAGTTTGAGTAGCATGATTACATTACTAGTCGCATATATTATTAGAATTTATATCCATACAGTGAATGGAGGAGATGAACTAGGTATTAGAGAGGTGGGATTGTATAATGCTGGTTTTTTAATTCTTAATTCATATGTTGGCATTATTTTTAATGCCATGGGAACTGATTACTTTCCAAGGTTATCTGCAATTTCTGAAGAAATAGTTAAGATTAGAAAAACGGTACTAGAACAAGCAGTTATCGCAATTTTATTAATAACACCTATTATAGTCATATTCTTAGCATTTGCACCTTTAATTATCACCATTCTTTATTCCAATGAGTTTTCACCAATCGTGGCCATGGTAAGTTGGGGAATCTTAGGTATGATATTTAAAGCAGTTTCTTGGTCTATGGGTTATATGATCATTGCAAAAGGAGATTCTAAAGTTTTTATAAAAACAGCAATCGGTTTTAATGCAATTTTATTGATTTTTAACGGTTTAGGTTATTATTATGGAGGTCTCGAAGGTATAGGGTTTAGCTTTTTTATTTATTATATTATTCATTATATCGTTGTTAGAATTATTACTTATTACCGATATGATTTTTATTTTGAAAAAGGTTTCTATAAAATATTTACCTTTACGGTATTATTGTGTTTAATTGCATTCCTAATTACAATGATTGCAAATCCAATGTTGAAATATTGCTTAATGGTTCTAGTAATTATTGTTTCCTCTAGTTATTCCTATAAACAATTAGATAAAAAAATTGCTATTAGAGAATATTTAAAAGATACTTTTAAAAGAAAAAAATGATTAATTTTTTAAAAATTTGTTATAGAAAACTTAAAAAGAAGCATCAATTCTTTTGGTCTGTTAATTGGATAAAAACGTATTATTTTAATTACAAGAAATTTCCATATGCTGTTGCAAAAAAATTGCCAGTATTTTTTTATGGAAAAGTTAAATTCACTAATATAAGTGGCGAAATAATAATTGATGCTCCAATTAAAAAAGCGATGATTGGCTTTGGCCAAACGTTTGAGTTTCCAACCACATCAAAAGGAACTTCAGAAATATCATTAAAGGGCACCATTTTTTTTAAAGGCCACGTTCAAATTGGAAAGGATGTGTGTTTGTTAATTGATAAAGGAGCTTATTTTGAAATGGGTCATTTCTCTTGTTTAGGATCTTCTGTCTTATTGATTTGTAAAAATAAAATTGTTTTAGGAAGTAATGTTCGAGTTGGTTTTCAGGTGCAATTTATAGATACCTCTATACATCAACTCATAGATCTTTCAACCTTGGAAAAATTACCTTTAAATGGAACTATTCATTTAGATGATTATAATTGGGTTGGAAATAGAACTACCATAATGAAAAACACTCAAACCCCAGTTAATTGTATTATCGCTTCCAATTCATTGATTAATAAAGATTACACACCTTTTGGAGAAAATATTTTGATAGGTGGATTGCCCGCAAAATTATTAAAAGAAAATATTTCTAGAGATTGGGAAGGGGAAAGAGAAAATTTGGAAAGAAATTTAATTATATATTAATTTCCATTCCAAATATCTAAATACTTCTGAGCATTGTTTTTATAATGATGTTCTTTTTCTATAAATTCTCTAGCATTTTTGCCGATTTCAATAATTAATGCTGGATTTAAGATGAGTTCTTCAAGTGAGGATGCGATTTTTTGAGCATTGGGCAATGCGTTAATTGCTACTTTGTTCTTTAATTGATAATAGTTATTAAATTCTTCTTCAGCTCCTGTAAAAACGACTTTCCCTTTAGCCATAGCTTCTAGTGCATTGTAACCTTGATCGTAAGCTAAAACTTGATCTAAAACGATATGTGCTTTATTATACGTTTTTATATACTCCTTATAAGGCAAGTTTTCAACTGTTTTTATTTCCACTTTATTTGGATATTTATTTTGAATAATCGCTAAGGCTTCCTCAAAATAATCGCTTCCTTTTTTATAATAATTTGTTCTGTTGATTCCGTGAAAAATAATTATTTTTCCAATAACGTTTAAATGTATGAATGTTAATAGTTCCGAATTGATAGGATTGGCAATTAATCCTAAATATTTTAAATGACCTTCTAAGGGAATGTGATAATCTAAATCTGAGGCAATAACTCCTTCAATGCTATTAAATACGAATTCATGAAGCGATTTATATTCAGGTTCTAAATATTTTAGAATAGGAGCAAAGCTCTTTTTGGAAGCTTTTCCATTAAAATAGGCTTCGAGTATAGAATATTTAGGTTTTTTATCATGGGAATATTTTACACTAATGTAATCGGTACCACAGGAAAGTAAGAAAAGTTTTTTGTTGTGTTCTTTTAAAAATTCAATGAATTCTTTTTCGTGTTTGGGTGTCACTCCAATAGGACTTTCATTAATTAACTGGACGATATCAAACCCTTTTAAATTTTCTTGATGACTAAAAAATTGCTTTTTAATGGCAATTGAGGTAATGTCTATTTTTAAAAATTTAAAAAGTAATACTTTGATTTTTTTAGAAATACCCTGATTGTATTTTCTATGAAGTTTTATGTCAACTGGATAGTTTTTAAAATGATCGCCAGTTGCTATAATGGTAACTTGATGACCAAGTTCATTTAATCCTTCTTTTAAAGAATTATGAAGCCTACTGTATTCTCCAACTAATAATATCTTCATTTTTATGGTATATTTGAACTATACAATTCGAGTTTAAAAATACAATAATTAATGACCCAAAATAGAAACGGTAAAAAAATAAAAGTTTGTATTGTTACTATTTCACTTTCAAAGGGAGGAGCAGAAAGATCAACTGCATTATTATCTAGAATGCTTTCGGCAGAAAATTTCGATGTTTTTTTGGTTACTTTAAATGATGTAATAGACTATCGCTATTCGGGAGAATTAATCAATTTAGGAAAAAACAAGCACAAAGAGGATCCAATAACTTCTAGATTATATCGATTTATTGAATTTAGAAAACGCATTAAAAAAGAAAATTTTGATTTTATTATTGATAATAGAAATCGTCAATTTGCGCTAAAAGAATTGTTTTACTTGAAGTATATTTATAGGGGAAACAAAATTATTTATGTAGTTAGGAGTTTTAAGTTATCGCAATATTTTCCAGAAAATAAATTTGTTAGAAAATGGATGATTAAAAAGAGTAAAGGTATTGTTGGTGTCTCTAAAGCCATCGCTCAATCCATCAATAAACAATACCATACAGATAAAGCTATTAATATTTACAACCCAAAAGAAGATTTCTCAGACAATAATACCATTGTTTTTAAAGAAAATTATATTTTGTTTTTAGGTCGCATTGAAGAAGCTGTGAAGAATTTAAGTTTATTATTAGATTCGTATAAGAGTTCCATTTTAATAGCACATAATATTCATTTAAAAATCTTAGGTGATGGACCTGATAAAAGTTGGTTAAAAGAAAAAATAATATTGTTAGGATTAAGTGATTTTGTAGAGCTAATCCCATTTACCCCCAATGTATATACATATTTAAATAATGCCAAGTTTTTAGCCCTAACAAGCAGGTATGAAGGGTTTCCTAGGGTTCTGTTAGAATCTCTCTCTACAGGCACTCCTGTAATATCTGTAAATTGTAAAAGTGGACCCAATGAAATCATAGCGCATGAAGTAAACGGTTTATTGGTTGAGAACTTTAACATTAAAAAATTATCTGAAGCATTTAATCGATTTGTTTTAGAAGAAGATTTGTATCTTCACTGTAAGCAAAATGCTAAAAAAAGCATTGATCATTTGAGCGCAGATACAATAGCAAAACAATGGACAAAATACTTAAAAAATGAACTACAATAACTTAGATGAAATAGAATTGTTAGATATTCCTACAATCAATGATGCAAGAGGTAATTTAGCGGTGATTGAAAAAGATATTTTACCCTATCCAATAAAAAGAGTCTATTACTTATTTGATGTTCCCAGTGATTCTTTTAGAGGAGGGCATGCACATAAAGAACAGTTAGAGTTTTTAATTGCTTTAAGCGGAAGTTTTACGGTGACTTTAGATAATGGGAAATCAAAAAAATCATTCCTATTAAATAAACCAAATAAAGGATTGTTATTGCCAACAGGAATTTGGCGCGAATTAGAAGATTTTTCTTCTGGAGCAATTTGTTTGGTACTGTCTTCTGGTGAATTTGAGGAAGATGATTACATTAGAGATTACAGAAGTTTTAAAAACCTAAAATGAACTTAATCTTTTTCCAAAACATTCCAATAAACTTTTAACTCTAAAAAGGAATATTAACAATACTCTTGGTAGCTTTAATAAAAATCGTTGCTTGGGATTTAAGTTTTCTAGTGTTAAGTTGTTTACATATTTTTTAAAGGAAAAGATATCATTAGACATTTTATGTTGTAAAGCAAATGAATACCTATTTAAATCTAAATATATCTTAAGATATCTATTGTTTTTGGCTAAAGTTTCATATTTATTAAGATCCATATAAGATCTTTTTAGGGTAGGAGTATGAGAGATACGGTTACTTCCATCTAAATTATGAGTAGCAGTAATTTTATTTGAAAATATTAATTCTGATTTTAAAGCTGCTCTTAACCAAAGATCAGAATCCTCACCAGCACCATTGGTTATTTTATAATCAAAACCATCAAGTGATTCAAAAAAATCTTTTTTCATACATACAGCAGAAGTCCAAGCTAAGCAATCAATTAAACTATTCTTAAAAAAATCATTTACTATTCCTAACCAATGATCACCCTTTTTTAAAATAGGTGAATTCATATTTGATTTAAAATTTTCGTGAAATCTTTTGTCATATGCAGTTGCAAACCAAACTCCATTAGAGAATTTTTCAATTAAAGAATTAATGTTCTCTAAATGGTTTGGATACCAATAATCATCAGCGTCTAAAAATGCTATGTATTCTGTTTTAGCTTTACTTACCCCATAATTTCTAGCTTTTGATACCCCTTCATTTTCTTTTTTAAAAATTTGAATACGATCATCTTCGATATCACTAACTACCTTATAACTATTGTCTGTAGAACCATCATCAACTAGGATTACTTCATAATTGGTGAAAGTTTGATGTAAAACACTATTAATGGTTGTTTCAACATCCTTTTCCTTATTATAAAGTGGAATTATTACAGAAAACTTAGGCATTTAATTATTGTTTTTTTTTAATTCTATAAAATATTTTAGTCGATATATATCAAACAAAAACATAGATGGATTATTAGAAAGTAAATTTGATTTTATAGGTTTATTTAAAAGTTTGATAAAAACACAAAATAATCCATCGGCTTTCCATTTTTTCAGAAATAGATAACTCTTCTGAAGCGGTCTTAGATCTTTATTTATTTGATTATTATTTTCAAGTAAATAAGTTGATTTTACCGCTTCCAGTGATTTGTTTAAAAAAGAAGTACTGTTCTCCAATCCTAGGTGATAAACTGGATTGTCTATGTGTTTTACAAGTATATTATTTTTCAATAGGTTTCCAGAAAACAAAATATCTAATCCGTATGTATTTGATTTTGAGGTATTGTTTTCAAAAAAAACTTCTTTATTTATTAATAAGCTTGAGGAGACAATAGTATATGGTTCTTTTAATCTCTCTTTTACACTTTTGGTTTCTCTATGATGACCATATTTCCATCTTAAAATAAGTTCTCGTTCTGGTTTTTCTTGGTCGTAGCAAACACCGCCGTAAATAACTTTATATTTACTATTGAGATTTAATTCAAAACGATTAATAAAGTCATCATATTTTGGTAATACGTCAGCATCCAAAAATAAAAGTAAATTATATGTAGCTTTTTTTGCTAAACTATTTCTGGTGGCCGTTCTTCCTAAATTTTTTTTATTTTTAATATAGCTGCAAAACGCTAAATTTTCAATTACATCATTTTTATTAATAATATCCTGATTTGTTGAACAATCATCAATTACGATTATTTCAAAAGGAATTTTAGCAATAATAGCTTGTTTGTGAACGTTCCTTACAAGTTCTACAATTGAATAATTATATGTTGGTATTAAAATTGAAAGCATATTTATAAGTGCTAATTTACAATATATAATAAAGTCTTTATATCTTGGAATGAAAAATAACTATCTTGTAGGAAATATTTCTTTAAGTATGCATATTAAATATTTGAACGTCCTTATTTTTTTGTTTTTAGGAATATTCACGAGTGTTTATTCACAGAATGAAAGCTGGTTTTATATCAGAGCAAAAAATGAAATTTTTACACCTAAATTTGAAAGGATAAACGATTTATTAGTTTACGGGGGAGCGGATCAAAATTTAAAAAATATATTATCTTCTTATTCTATTTCAGAATTTAAAAAAACTTATAAAAATGCTAATAAAACTAGTCTTAAGAGAACTTTTTTTGTTGTTGTAAATGACGAACAATTATTAAATGATTTATTATTAAACGCTTCAGAATATTTCGATTTTGGTGAGATTATTAAAGATGAAGATAAAAAAATATTTGAACCTAATGATTATGGTTTAACAAGTACCATTTCAGAAAATAAAGGGTTAGAAGTGAATTTAGATTATTTTGATTTTTTAGGTGCACCACAAGCTTGGTATTATACAACGGGGTCTGAAGATATAATTATTGGCTTATCAGATGGAGAAGTTGAAATTACGGACAGCGATTTTTCAGATAAAACCACAATTATTAATAAATCTACAAAATCTAATGGTCATGGATCTGGCGTGGCATCAATTGCTGCAGGTCAAGGTGATAATGAATATGGTGTTCCAGGTGTTTGTTATGATTGTAGTATTTATACAACTACTTATAATCAGCATAAAACGTTGGCACAACTTAAAGAATTATCCGAAATGGGTGTCAAGGTTATCAATTGTAGTTGGGCTACAACTACATCTTATCAAACTGCTCAAGATGCCATCGATGAAATGTTTGAAAATGGTACCATTATAGTTTCTGCAGCTGGTAATCAAGATTGGGAAAAAAGTAAAGGAAAAGTTTTGTATTATCCATCCTCCTATCAAAACGTCATTTCTGTTTCTTCAGTGATGCACCGCTATAGTACCGTTGAAGAAAATACGATGATCAGTAAAAAAGGAAATCCATATGCAGCGAATGTTAAAAATTATGTGGGAAGAACCATTGGTTTTAAAGACAATGATACCTCTAAAAAACACCATATTTGGCCAGTGTCAATAACAACGTTAAATACTGAAGTTGATTTGTTAGCTCCTTCTGTTGATCTTTTTCGGTATTCTCAATTTGCGACATTAGGAAAGAAAATGTATACATTGGAAGCTTCTTCTTCTACAGCGCCCTTTGTAACAGGAACCATTGGTTTAATGCTTTCATTAAATCCTTGTTTGCCTATTGATGAGGTCGAAACAATATTGAAATTCTCAGCGACTAATATAGACCATATTGAAGCTAATCAAGCTTATAAAGGAAATTATGGAGCTGGGTCTTTGCATACTGGACGGGCTGTAAAAATGGTTTACGATTTATATACAGCATCTGAAACGGCTATCATTGAAAATCAAAAATTTTCAAGATGGAACTTTAAATTAACTTCTTTGTCTGAAAAGGTTTTAATTCAAAATCAACAATTTTCAGAAGATGTCATTTTTAAATTAAAAGCGAAAAATAAGATTGTGATAGGAGAAAACACCATCATAAAACCGAATAAAAATGGGTCTATAATTTTAAAAATTGATACTTCTATTGAAAAACAATGTGATCTGGTTTTAAGGGAAGGCTTTCCAAATAATAAATACTACCACTCAAATAATTAATCCTAAACCGTTTTCTGAACAACTTCAAATAATTGGCTATTTTCACATTTTAGTGTTTTTGAAGGATACTTTAATAATAAAGCATAATCATGAGTAGCCATTAATATCGTGTTTCCTTGTTTGCTTATTTCTTGGAGAACTTCCATGACTTCTACACTGGTTTGTGGATCTAGATTACCTGTAGGCTCATCTGCTAGAATTAACTCAGGACTATTTAATAAAGCTCTTGCTATCGCAATACGTTGTTGTTCTCCACCAGATAATTGAAATGGAAATTTTGAAGCTTTATTCATCATCCCTACTTTTTCTAAAGCTTCATGGATCCTGTTATCCATTTTCTTTTTGTCCTTCCAGCCAGTAGCTGTTAAAACGAAAATTAAATTATGATGTACCGTTCTGTCGTTTAGTAATTTAAAATCTTGGAAAACAACACCTAATTTTCTTCGTAAAAAAGGGATGTCACTTTCCTTTAAAGATGGTAAGTCATAACCGACAATAGCACCTTCTCCTTTAGTTAAAGGTAAATCACCATAAAGAGTTTTCATAAAACTACTTTTTCCAGTTCCTGTTTTCCCTATTAAATAAACAAATTCTCCTTTGTCTATGGAAATATTTACATCGGATAATATTAAATTATCTCGCTGAAAAATAGAAGCATTATGGAGGTGTAAAACAGATTGGGACATGATTTTGTAAATTATTTTAAAAGAAAAAGTTAATTATCAATCTTAGATTTTAATAAATCAATTTCTTTTTGTTGTTGAATCATAAAAAGCGTCAATTCTTCAATTTTCTCTAACAAAAGTAAGTTCATTTCTTTCAATGATAAGCCATTTTCTTTAATTTCTTGTGCAGATGGAATCTTAGGTAAATGATGATTTTTCTTTATATAAGTTTCAATTTCATAAAGAGTTGAAAATTCATATGCTGGATTTAAAGCTGAAAATGAATTGTAATATTTGTCAAAAACAAAGTCAGGTGCAATGGCTCCATTTAAATCCACAATTACTTCTTGTGTATGTATTTTTCCTTTTACCGTTAATAATTCATCTGGTGTGTTGGTGCCAATACCAATTTTACCATTTTCACTATAGATGTTTTTTAATCGATTTCTTTGCGCTGACATGGAAATAGTTAGCGCTAAAAGACAATAAAAAAGTATATTTTTCATAAGAATTGTATTGATTTTCTTTTCTTGGTTTAAAAATAAGTAATTTATTTTAGAACATGGCTCTAGTAAAATTTAAGATGCCAAAAACATACTTATCCTATTTTTGCTTCGTTATAAATTATGTTTAGGGTTTTAATTAAATTAAAGTCATATTGACGAACGAATAGTTCTATCTTAATAAATCTTGAATAATTTATTTTTAATCCTTTTTTTATTAAGCTTCTTACGTTGATAAAATTATATATTTATGTTTCCAAAAAATAAAACTTAATGTTTCAAAAAAAACTAGTTATCATTTTTATATTTTTCCTTACAATTCATTCATTCTCACAGCAAACAGAAGTATATACGAATGATTTAGTTAACTTTAATAGTGCCTATGATCTATATAATAATCAACAATATTTAGCTGCTCAAACGTTATTTTTAGAGGTGATAAAAAAACCTACAACTAAAAATATAAAAAGTAATTGTTCTTATTACATCGCAATTATTGCTATTAAATTGAATCAACAAAATGCAGATTATTTAATGGAACAATTTGTTGAGGAATTTCCAACAAGTATCAAAAGAAATAGTGCTTATATCAATGTTGCAGATTATTATTTTGGAAACAGCAAATTCTCACAAGCTAGGAAATGGTATGATAAAGTCGATGAATTTAGTTTGAGTGTTAAAGAAAAAGAAAAATTTTATTTTAATAATGGTTATGCCTTTTTTAAAACTAAACAAAACACAGAGGCTAAAAAATATTTTAATAGGTTAACTACCTCTGAGAAATATGGTTCTCAAGCAAAGTATTATTTAGGTTATATAGCCTATGAAGGAGATCAATACGAGGAAGCTAACGATTTATTTGAAGCGGTAAAAGACGAAAAGCGGTATGCTAAAGACATGTCGTATTATCAAGCTGACATGAATTTTAAGTTGGCTAAGTTTCAAGAAGCAATTAACTTAGGAATAGCACAATACGATCAATCTAGTCCTAGAGAAAAAAGTGAGTTATCCAAAATAATTGGAGAGAGTTATTTTAATCTAAAGAATTATAAAGAAGCAGTCTTGTATTTACAGTTATATAAAGGAAAAAAAGGAAAATGGAACAATACAGATTATTATCAATTGGGTTATGCTTATTACAAACAGCGTAATTACCAAATGGCAATCAATGAATTTAATAAAATTATAGATGGAAAAAATGCAGTTGCTCAAAATGCGTTTTACCATTTAGCAGATTCCTATATAAAGTTAGATCAAAAACAACAAGCTTTAAATGCATTTAAAAGTGCTTCTGAAATGGACTTTAGTCTAGAGATTAAAGAAGATGCTTGGCTTAACTATGCGAAATTGAGTTACCAAATTGGTAATAGTTATCAAAGTGCTCCTGAAGTGTTATTATCATTTATAGAAGTTTATCCAAATAGTGAAAATAATACAGAACTTAAAGATTTATTAATCGACTCCTATATTACTTCTAAAGATTATCAATCTGCTTTAGATTTATTAGAGAATAATAAATCGTTTGAAAATAAATTAGCATATCAAAAGGTGACATTTTTTAGAGGTCTAGAATTATATTCTGAAGGAAACTATCGAGATGGAATAGAACTATTTAATAAATCTTTATCGGAACCCAGAGATGCTATTTTTACTGCTAGAGCTACTTTCTGGAAAGCAGAATGTGATTATCAACTTTCAAATTTTGAACAGTCCTTAATAGGCTACAAGCAATTTCTACAGTTGCCAAATTCAAATAAAACTCCCGAAAAAGCTAATTTAGACTATAACTTAGCCTACAATTATTTTAAGCTAAAAAACTATACAGAAGCAATAAAAAGTTTTAATAAATACGTTTCTAAAAATGTAATAGCACTTTCACAAGAGAAAGATGCCTACATAAGATTGGGTGATAGTTATTTTGTTACAAGTGCTTACTGGCCAGCGCTAGAAAATTATAACAATGCTATCGAGGCTGGAGCTTTAGATCAAGATTATGCTCATTTTCAAAAAGCGATCAGCTATGGGTTTATTGATAGAATTTCTCAAAAAATTGAAGAATTAAAAGATTTTCCAAACAAATTTCCAAAATCGATGTATCGAGATGATGCTTTTTATGAATTAGGGAACACCTATGTCTCCCAGGAGAATTATAAGGATGCAATGATTGCCTATAATAAGCTAATCCGCGATTTGCCTAATAGTAGTTATGTAGCTAAGACATTGCTTAAAAAAGCCTTGATTTTAGAAAATACAGGGAAAAGTAATGAAGCATTAACCATTTTTAAAAGAGTAGCGAATGATTTTCCTTCTTCAGAAGAAGCAATTCAAGCAGTTACTTCTGCTAAAATTATTTATATAGAACAAGGGCGTGTAAACGATTATGCAGCATGGATCAGTAGTTTAGATTTTATTGATATTGAAAATTCTGAGATTGATGATGCTACTTTTCAAGCAGCTGAAAAACCTTATTTAGAAAATAAACCTAGTCAAGCAATTAGTCGATTTAAAGATTATATAAATCAATTTCCAAACGGAAAACACCTACTAAAAACACATTTTTATTTAGCACAATTATATTTTTCAGATGAAAAAATGGAAGATGCCATTGTACATTATCAGTTTGTAGTTGATAAAGACCGCAATGATTTTACTGAACAGGCATTGGCTAGAATCTCACAATTATATTTAGAGAAAAAAGATTATAAAATTTCACTACCATATTTAATACGACTTGAAACGGAAGCTGATTTTCCTCAAAATATTATTTTTGCTCAGTCCAATGCAATGAAAGCTAGTTATGAATTGGAAAAATATCATGAAGCAGTAATTTTTGCTGATAAAGTATTACAAAACGAAAAGATAGAAAATTCAGTTAAAAGTGATGCACAATTTATTATCGCTCGATCAGCAATGAAAACGGATGACGAAAACAAAGCAAAAGATGCATATGCAGAAGTCTTAAAAATAGCAACAGGAAAATTAGCTGCAGAAGCTTTATACTATGACGCATATTTTAAAAACAAATCTGAGCAGTTTAAAGATTCCAACGAAAGTATACAACTACTTGCAAAAGAATATGCAGGATATAAATATTTTGGTGCTAAAGGCTTGGTGTTAATGGCTAAGAATTTCTACAAGTTAAATGATGCTTTTCAAGCAACCTATATTTTAGAAAGTGTAATTAAAAATTTTGAAGATTATCCAGACATTATTAATGAAGCAATATCTGAATTGTCCATAGTAAAAAGTGAACAAGCCAAAACTAATGACTCTATTGAGATAGAAGAAAAAAACTAATTGATAGTTGTCAAAACAAACTCATTTTACAAATTGAAAAATCAATTCATTAATATGCTAAATCAAAGCTTAAGAATAAGATCATTAGTTCTAGGATTACTCATTTTTAGTGTTAATATTATTTCTGCACAAGAAGATGATAATTTGGGTACAGAAGTAGTGAATATTGTCAAACCATATACTCCAACCATTTCAGATGCTTTTAAAGTAAAAGAAAATCCTTTGATAAAGGATTCTATTAGCACTAAAAAGAAAGAAGTGAGCTATACAATTTTTTCAGTTCCTGTTGCATCTACCTTTACACCAGCAAAAGGAAAATCGACTTCAATCGAAAAAACAAAACCCCTAATACTGTACGATAACTATGCGATTTTAGGAATAGGAAACTACACCAATATAGTGGCAGAATTCTATAGTAATTTTGAAATTAGTAGTACTGATAATATTGGTTTGTCTTTTAAACATAACTCTTCACAAGGAGGAATAAAAGATCTCCTTTTAGATGATAACTTTTGTGATACTCAATTGGAGGGTGATTTTACCAGTAGGCAAAAAAATCTTAATTATGAGATGAGCGCTAGTATTAAAAATCAACTTTTTAATTGGTACGGTTTAAATAATTTATACAATACAGCCCCGCCGGAAATTATTAATTCAATAGCCTCTAGACATTCTTATTTTAGTAGTTTTGCCGAAGGAAGCCTTATGGTAGAAGATTCATATTTTGAAAAAGGTACTACTAGTATCAGGTATTTAGGAGATAGTTTTTCATCTTCTGAATTTAATATTAAAGTAAAACCAGATTTTAGCTTTGATACAATAGATTTTCCGCTTAAAATTGGAGTTGATATAGATTATCTAATTGGAAATTTTGAAAGAAATTATTCAGACACATCCGCTATAAAATATAGTTTTTTAAATGCTGGAATTATTCCTTCTTATGAATATAAAACTGAAGATTTAGTTATTTCTATAGGTATTGCTGCTTATATGTCATTAAATGCTGAAGAAAGTAAAACCAATTTTTATACATATCCAAAAATTGAAGCATCTTACCGTTTAGTCGATGAATTATTAATTGTTTATGGAGGAATTGATGGGGGTTTAGAGCAGAACTCTTATTATAATTTTAAAGAAGAAAATCCTTTTGTTTCGCCTACATTGTTCATACAACCAACAAGTGAGTTATATAATGGTTTCGGGGGCTTAAAAGGAAAACTAACTAATGCAATTGCATATAATATAAGAGCATCTTATTCTAAAGAAGATGATAAAGCATTGTTTAATTCTAATATTTACAAGGGACAAGATTTAACTTTAGAAGGATACGAATATGGTAATTCTTTTACTGTTGTTTATGATGATATTGAAACTATTTCCTTTTTTGGAGAATTGATTTTTGAGGTTTCAACTAATTTTAATTTAGGAATAAATGGAACTTATAATAGTTATGATACTAAATATGAAATAGAAACTTGGAATCTTCCATCCATCCAGGCTACATTATTTACAGCCTTTAATATTACTGAAAAATTCTATGGAGGAGCTTCTTTGTTTTTTGTTGGAGAGCGTAAGGATTTGTTTAGCTCATCTATTGGTGTTTTAACAGATAAGGTGAAAACTTTAGCTAGTTATTTTGATGCAAATACTCATCTTGGATATCGGTTTAATAAACAATTGTCAATCTTCGTTAGGGGTAGTAATCTTTTTGGAGAAAACTATCAAAAATGGGTAAATTATAAGGTGCAAGGAATTCAAGGAATGTTGGGAGCTTCTTATAAATTTGACTGGTAAGGCTAAAAGCCTATTTATTCTTTATTTTGATAATTTTCAACTTATCTAATACGCACATAATTGAATAAGTAATGTCAATTTCATGCCAACGAACGCCACCGAAATTTGCACGACTTCCGTGTTTATGGTGATTGTTATGGTAACCTTCACCCATCATTAAAAAATCGAAAGGAAATAAGTTTTTAGAAGTGTCATTTACTTTAAAATTCACATAACCATACACATGCGCAAACCAATTAATAATCATGCCATGTATAGGAGCCATTAAAAAAACAATTGGTAAAAATAACCATTGCCACCAAGCATCGGCAAAAAAATAAAAGAATATTACGTATGCTCCTCCCCAAGCAATTCTCGAAAAGATTGAACTTGCAAAATTATCAAAGACTTCCCACTGAGGAACGTTTTTAGTGAATTTTTCGGCTATAATTATTCTTTTTTTATTAATGTCTTGGTAGATGTTTTTAGTTCTCCACATCATTGCTAAAGGATTCTTATCAAATTTTGGAGAGTGAGGATCTTCCTTAGTATCTGTATATGCATGGTGCATTCTATGCATAATACCATACCCATAAGCACTTAAGTAATTGGAGCCTTGAGTAAGCCATGTTAATATAAAACAAACTTTTTCCAACAATGGCGACATCGTAAATGTTTGGTGAGCAGCGTAACGATGAAGAAAAAAGGTTTGAAAGAACAAACCTGAATACCAAAGGAATATCATAAAAATTAAAATGGTCATATAGATTATCTTTTCAACAAATTTCGGGAATTATAATAAGACATGAAATGAACCTATGTTAAGTAATTTTTTTCCTAATTCTACTAAGTGATTGAGGTGTAACACCTATATATGATGCAATATATTTTAATGGTATTTCTTTAATCAAATTTGGACGTTCCGTAAATAAGTTAAAATAACGTTTTTCAGCAGTATCATTTAATAAAGATAAAGCTCTATTTGATTTTATAATAAATAGGCGTTCTGCTACCAGACGACCAATTAAATTACCAATTTTTGTATGTTTATATACTTTTTGTAAATCGGAATATGTAATACTCAACAAACTTGTTTCAACTAGTGTTTCTAATTTATATAGTGAAGGAGCTTGAGTTAAAAATGAACCGTACGCACTTATGAATTCGTTTTCAAAGCTGAAACCATAAGTGATTTCATCTTTTTCTTCTTCTTTTTCAGGAATTAATAATCTGACAATTCCTTTTTCTATAAAAGAAATATGATTCTCTACCTCACCTATTTCTGTAATTATAGATTTTTTTGAATAACTTTTTTTATGAAGTTTTGATGAGAAAAAACTCCAATCTTCATCGTTAATTTCGGTAATGCTTTTTATGTATTTTCTGATTTTATCCAAATCATTTATTTTGTAGTGAAAGTATAAAAAAGGATTAGCTTGAAGAAATGTTTTCGCAACAGTTATATTTTTTCTTTATTTTTACTTTTAATAAATATAAAAAGATGAAAAAAATACTGATTTTATCCACTATCATTTTAATATTATCTTGTAATTCAGAAAAAATAAAAATAGATTTATTAGTTAAAAATGCCAATGTTTATACGGTTAATGATAGTTTTGAGATTGTTGAAGCTTTTGTTGTAAACAAGGGGAAAATTGTTGCGGTAGGTTTACTTAATGATTTAGAAACAACGTATAAACCAACTAGTTTATTTGATGCTCAAGGGAAAACAATTATTCCTGGATTAATTGATGCTCATGCGCATTTATATAATTTAGGTTTATTCCTTCAAATTTTAGATTTAAAAGGAACGAAGAGCTTTGAAGAAGTCTTGGAACGAGTGGTAATTTTTCAAAAAGATAAAAACCTTACTTATATTGAGGGTAGAGGATGGGATCAAAACGATTGGGACGTAAAAGAATTCCCAACGAAGGAAAAATTAGACGAACTTTTTCCAGACACACCTGTAGCGCTTAAAAGAATAGATGGACATGCATATTTGGCTAATTCTAAAGCATTAGAATTGGCAGGAATTAATGCAGACACAGATGCGGCGGGAGGAGAAATTATTATAAAAAATGGAAATCCAACAGGAATAATCATTGATAGTCCAATGAATTTAATTAATAAATCAATACCAACTTACTCCTTGGATTATAAAATAAAAGCTTTAAAAGAAGCTGAAAAAGTTTGCCTAAAATTGGGTCTTACTACAATTGATGATGCGGGTTTAGATAGAGAAATTATAGAGCTAATTGATAGCTTGCAACAAACTGGGGATCTATCTACACGAGTGTATGCTATGGTTAGTAATACCAAAGAAAATCTAAATTATTACTTACAAAAAGGAGTTACTAAAACAAATCGATTAAATGTGCGATCTATAAAAGTATATGCAGATGGAGCTTTAGGTTCTAGAGGAGCAGCAATGAGAGATGAATATAGTGACCAATCAGGACATTATGGAGCTATGATTACTCCAATGGATCAACTTGTTGCTTTAGCTGATAAGATAGCCAAAGCAGGTTTTCAAATGAATACCCATGCAATAGGAGATTCAGCTAATGTTTCAGTAATACGTGCTTACAAGAAAGTAATTAATGATACCAACGATTTAAGATGGCGAATAGAACATGCACAAGTGGTTACACCTTCATATATTGACTCTTTTTCAAAGAATATTATTCCTTCAGTACAACCTACTCATGCTACCAGCGATATGTATTGGGCTGAAGATAGAGTTGGGACCGAAAGAATTAAAGGAGCTTATGCATACAAAACCTTATTAAAAAGTGCAAATATGATAGCTTTAGGAACCGATTTTCCTATTGAAAAAGTGAATCCAATGCACACTTTTTACGCAGCTGTTGCTCGTAAAGATTTAGATAATTACCCTGAAGGAGGTTATAGAATTGATGAAGGTCTTACAAGGGAAGAAACCTTAAAAGGAATGACAATCTGGGCTGCTTATTCAAATTTTGAAGAGGATGAGAAAGGAAGTATTGAAGTTGGAAAGTTTGCGGATTTTACGGTTTTAGGAAAAAATATTATGAAGATTCCTTTAGATGAGATTCCTTCAGTGAAAGTTCATGCTACTTTTATCAATGGTGAAATGGTTTTTAATTATGGTTTAGGTGAACTAAATTAATGATGGTTTTTGGTTTTTTGAAAAAGTGTTTATTTTCCTCCTTTAGCTTGAAGATCTTCAATGCAAAGTGAATCTAAACTCGGAACATTTATTCTATTTCTAAAACTACCAGGTAAGTTAGTTTCAAAATACATTAAACAACTTTCAACTTTGCAATGTTTTCTATGAGCTAAATCTTCGTGTACTGAATGTATATCATCTTCTTGAATGTTCACCAATCCAAATAAGTGTCCAATTTCGTGTTGAAGTGTAGTCTCCTCAAGTACATACAAATCTGAGTTTTGTGAAATACTTACTTCTCTAATGGTTTGCTGGTATATTACTACCGAAGTGTTTCTATAGGCAGTGCCTAAAGTCACGGATATTTCTGAATCTGTTGAAGCTTTAGCGTGGCTAAAATAAATAAATATAGCAATGTCATCCGCAACTGTATAATGGATTCTTTGTTCGTCTTCAATTTCTCTAATGTCATCAATGGTCTGACTCTCTAAATAGGGAGTGATGATTTCAGTTTCCACAAAAACAATTCCTCCAGGTTTATTGATGCGACTCTCTAAAAAGCTTTTAAAATCATCAATAGCTTCTTGACTTGGTCTGAAACCGTTTGTAAAAGCGAGTTCTAAGGTTAAACTTGAATAAGTGTTTTGAGAAAGTAAATCGGCAGCAGAAGTTCCAAGTGGCTTTAAATTTTCTGATTTAGCTTCATCTATTAATGGAGTTGATTCATCATCCTTTTTACAAGAAATAAATACTAGAAATGTAAAAAGGAAAAAAAAATGATTAATTTTTATAATCTTCATATTTTTGATTAGTATGTTTGCAAACATAACTTAATATTGATAATGAATAAAATTAGCGCTTTCTTTTTAACGGTGTTTTTGGGATTATATTTTCCGGTAGCTGCACAAATAGATGTTTATCAAGATGATATAATCAGCCTTTTAAATTGCAACGGAACTATTCAAAAATATGATTTTGAATATGAGAAAACACTCGTTTCTTTAAGGGTCCGCGTAGCTGCTAAAGATACTCCAAACTCTTTTTGGGAAAAATTTAGAGAAGAAAAAAAAGAAAGTCTCAAGGAACTGATCTCAATCTTAGCTTTTGCTTACAGAAAAAACTATTCCTACCCAGAAATAAAAGAATTATTAAATTATTGTAAAACTTCTGCTGCTCAGGAGCAACTTGAGAATGAAAAAGAAGTTACCAATGAAGAACTTAAAATAATTGAAGTTTATAATACAAGTAAAATTGCTAAAACGGTACTAGCTAAAAAAGAAGTCTTAGCAGCAGATGTTAAAAGTATTGTTGATGAATGGAAAAGAGAATTGTTCGCTAAGGGTCTAGGAGCGATGGTTAAAGCTGGCTATACTAAATAAGCGTAAGTTTAGCTAAATAATCAAAATTCTCACCTTCTCCTAAAATCTCAAATGATAAGCCATTGTCTGAGCAAGCATCTTTAAAAGTTTTAGGATCTAAATACAACCAATTAAAAGGTTCACTTGCCCACTCTTTATAATAAACGGTGAATTTTAATTCACCATAATAGTTATCTGGAGGCACCATAATACTTCCTTCTTCATCACCACTATCATACATATAGCGTAAATCGCTTGAATCAATAATTATTTGTCCCTTTGGATTTAAAAGTGATTTTAAATGCTGAAGGTAGACATCTGTATGTTCTAATTTTTTAAAAATTCCAGTACCATTCATCAATAATAAAATGGTATCAAATTTTTGATCTTTTAACTGAAGTAAATCTATTTCTTTTGTGTTTTTCAAACCTCTTAAGTTACATACTTCTATAGCCCCACCAGAAGTATCAATAGCCATAACATCTATTCCAGATTCTTGTAGATATAAAGAAATACTACCTGGACCACAACTTACATCCAATACTTTTCCGCTAATATTGCTTAAGGCCAATTTTTCTAATGGAGGCATTTCAGAATAACTTCTAAAAAGATAGGGGATTGGTAAAATATCTTCTTCACTAATATTAGTCTCGGTATATAAATCATCTGTATAATTATCGTTTTGATAATCTAATAATGCTTGTCCAAATAAATCAGTCATAAATTTTTAATTTAATAATGTATTAATATAAGCTTGTAAAATACTGCAACAATTTTAGTATTTTTGAGGTCCATGGAGAATATATTAAAACAGCTTCCAAAGAAGGCCAAAGATAAGGAGAAGGAGAATAGAAAGTTATTTAAAAAGCTTCGAAAGAAGCCGCCGAATAATCTTGATAACTTGATGGTAGAGTTACACGATAAAGAGTTTGCAAAAACAGATTGTTTAAAATGTGCTAATTGCTGTAAAACAACTGCACCTTGGTTAACTGATCACGATATAGCAAGAATTGCAAAACACCTAAAGCTTAAAGAACAAAAATTTATAGAGGAATATTTAGAAGTTGGTGAGGACAATGAGTTTTCGTTTAAATTAGTTCCTTGCGTATTTTTAATGCCTGATAATGAATGTGGTATTTACAATGTTCGTCCAAAAGCATGTCGTGAATATCCACATACCAATAGAAGAAAATTTCAGCAAATAGAAACGATTACTATAGAAAATACAGCAATATGTCCTGCTACCTATAATATAATGGAAGCTTTAAAGGCAAATTTACCCATACAATATTCTGAAAAAGGAGGGAAGCCTCGAGAAAAATTTAGAAGGGGAGGAGGTTGATGTTATTATTCATACAACAAATACTTTGCTTTCCTAATTTTATAATCTTCCAAACCTTTTAACCAAGTTTTTCTAATTTCACGATAGGTATATCCTTTTTCTATTTGTTCTTGCAATTTAGTGGTTCCTGCTAATTTGGTAAAAAACAGATTAAAGAATTCTTCTTTTTTTCCAGTTGAGCTATAAGCTTCAATTAGCCATTCAAGGTTTAATTTATTTAACTTTTTATGTTTTCTTAAATCTTTCCCATGACATACTTCATTTTTAAATTTAGGATATTTAGCACCTTCATTTGCTTGTGGGGTAAATGTAAAGGGATAAAATCCTTCAGGAAGCTTAGGGGTGCCAAATATCTGAAATTGCATTTCTGTTCCACGGCCTGCACTTAAAGGGGTACCTTCAAAAAAACACAAGCTTGGGTAGAGGTTGATTGCAACATCGTTAGGTAAATTAGGTGATGGTTTAATAGGTAATGAGTATGGAGTTTGATGGGTGTAATTCTTTAATTTAATGATGGTAATATCACACGTTATTCCATTATTCAACCAACCTTCACCATTTATCATTTGAGCATATTCTCCAATGGTCATACCATGAATAACTGGAACCGGATGCATTCCTACAAAACTTTTATGTTGTTTTTCTAATATAGGACCATCTATATAATGACCGTTTGGATTTGGACGATCTAATATTAATAAAGGGATATTTAATTCTGCACAAGCCTCCATCATATAATGTAAGGTAGATATGTAGGTGTAAAATCGAGCACCCACATCTTGAATATCGAAAATCATTATTTCGATTCCTTCTAATTGTTGTATGGATGGTTTTTTATTTTTTCCATATAATGAAATGATAGATAAACCAGTTTTGGTATCAACTCCATCTTTAATTAGTTCACCCGCATCTGCTTTTCCTCTAAACCCATGTTCGGGAGCAAAAACACGTTGGATGTTTATTTCTTTATTGTATAAATAATCTACTAAATGTAAACGTATCTCTATTTTTTTCTGAATACTATTTTTATCTAGGTTTTCATTTTTTAAATATAATACCGAGGTCTGGTTAGCGACAATACCAATTTTTTTATTCTTTAATAGTGGAAGGTATTCCTCCACTTGACTAGCGCCTAAAACAATCTCTTTTACAATTGCTTCTGTTTCAGTTTCTTCAGTAGCTGTAATTTTTTTTTCAGATTGACTTTTACAACAAAAACAAGTTAGTATTGTGAAAGTTACCAATAAGAAATGTGTATTTTTGAAAACAGTTAAAGTCATATAGGTTTAGTGAATTTTGAATATTTCATCGCCAAGCGAATCGTTTCCGCAAGGGAGTATAAAAATAGCATTTCATCACCAATAATAAAAATTGCAATCGTTTCTATCGCAATTGGGTTTATTACGATGTTGATATCTATTGCAACAGGCGTTGGGCTTCAAAAAAAAATTCATGAAAAAGTTTCAGCTTTTAATGGAGATATCATTATTTCAAATTTCGACACTAATTTTTCTAATGACTCTCAAAATCCAATTTCAAAAACACAAGATTTTTATCCTAAATTTACTTCTATTGAAGGTATCAAACACATACAAGCTACAGCCTCTAAAGGTGGAGTTATTAGGACGGCAACAGATTTTGAAGGAATTGTTATAAAGGGCGTAGGTGCCGATTATAATTGGGATAATTTTTCAGATTTTTTAGTAGAGGGAAGTATACCAAACTATACTGATAAGCTTCATGAAGATATTTTAATTTCTGAATATTTAACGAAACGTCTCCATCTAAAAATAGGAGATAAAGTGACTACTTTTTTTTTCAGAGAAGACAGTTCGAAGCCACCACGAAGTAGAAGTTTTAATATTTCAGGAATTTATAATAGTGGTTTTTTAGAATTTGATGAAAAATTTGTAATAGCAGACATTCGTCATATTCAGCGATTAAATAAATGGACAGCAGATGAGATAGGTTCTTTTGAAGTTTTTGTTGAAGATTTTGATCAAATAGATGCCATTGGAAATCAAGTTTATCAAGAAACCAACAGTCTTTTAGATTCTCAAACTATCAATGAACGTTATTATTCTATTTTTAAATGGCTGGAGTTATTCGATTTTAATATCATCCTTATCATTGGAATTATGATTTTGGTAGCAGGCATAAATATGATTACTGCGCTACTGGTTTTGATTTTAGAGCGCACCCAAATGATAGGGGTCTTAAAAGCATTAGGTAGTAGTGATAAAAGTGTGCGAAGTATTTTTATTTATAATGCGATGTATTTGGTTAGCGTTGGATTGTTTTGGGGAAATATGATCGGAATTGGATTATTAGTTCTTCAAAAACAATTTAAATTGATTACACTTGATCCAACTATCTATTATGTAACAGAAGCTCCTGTATATATAGGAATAAGTTATATATTGATGTTAAACCTAGGAACCTTCTTATTATGCTTTTCGATGTTGTTAATACCTTCTTACGTTATTTCTAAAATATCTCCCGTTAGAGCGATTAGATTTGAATAGATAAATAAAAATATTTATCACTACACTATTATTAAAGCAATTATTAGTTTCTTAATTTATACATTTGTACACTGAAATATATTAAATGAATTACGCAAAAAACATACTTGAAACGATTGGTAATACTCCATTAGTTAAAGTCAATAAAATAACGGAAGAACTACCTTGTTTAGTTCTTGCTAAATACGAAACTTTTAATCCAGGTAATTCGGTTAAAGATCGCATGGCGTTAACCATGATTGAAGATGCAGAGGCTGATGGAAGATTAAAACCTGGAGGAACTATCATCGAAGGGACCTCTGGTAATACAGGAATGGGTTTGGCTTTAGCTGCTATTGTTAAAGGATATAAGTGTATTTTCGTTTTAGCAGATAAACAATCAAAAGAAAAGTGTGATATTTTAAAAGCTGTAGGTGCTGAGGTCATAATTTGTCCAACAGCAGTAGAACCCGAGGATCCACGTTCCTATTATTCAGTTTCTAAAAGGTTGTCTAAAGAAACACCAAACAGTTGGTATGTAAATCAATACGACAACCCTAGTAATACAAAAGCTCATTACGAAAGTACCGGTCCAGAAATTTGGAAACAAACCGAAGGTAAAATCACTCATTTTGTAGTGGGAGTTGGCACAGGTGGTACCATTTCGGGAGTTGGAAAATATTTAAAAGAACAGAATCCTAATGTGAAAATTTGGGGAATCGATACTTATGGGAGTGTTTTTAAAAAATACCATGAAACAGGTGTTTTTGATCAAAATGAAATATATCCTTATGTAACTGAAGGAATCGGAGAAGATATTTTACCTAAAAATGTAAACTTCGATATCATTGATGGTTTTACTAAAGTTACCGACAAGGATGGAGCGGTTTATACGCAACGGTTGGCCAAAGAAGAAGGTATGTTTTTGGGTAATTCAGCAGGTTCTGCTATAAAAGGAGTGTTACAATTAAAAGAGCATTTCACTAAAGACGATGTGGTAGTGGTATTATTTCACGATCACGGAAGTCGTTACATTGGTAAAATGTTTAATAACGATTGGATGAGTGAAATGGGATATTTAGATTAGTGCTTTTCCAACGAAAGGGGCAATCTAATTATTTTATTTAATAGTGACTTTTTATAGTTTAGAATTAGCTTTATAAGAACTAAATAAAAGTTAAACATAATTACAAATTATTTTTAAAAATTAGTCTTTTACATAATGCTTAAATTGATTTATACAGCTCGACATTATTTTGAGAAACATGGTTTTGATGTTAGTTCTCGATTCTCAGAAAAATTAGGATTAAGAGCAAAAAATGTTCGTTTGTTTTTTATTTATTTATCCTTTGCAACTTTAGGTTTAGGATTTGCTATTTACATTACGATGGCTTTTTTATTACAATTAAAAGATTTATTTTATACCAAAAGATCTTCCGTATTTGATTTGTGAAACGAATTTATTAAAAGTTTTTTATAATCAAAAGCCAACCGAATATTGAATAGTAGGATGCCTAATTAATCAAACTATCTAAATACCGCTAATATTAATAAATAGTATTTTTTAAATTGAAATATTAAAAAAGCTTTATAATGTTTAAAGCTCGTTAACAAATTAACTAGCAAAAATTTGAAGTCCCGTTTTTTTTTTCTTTATTGCTAACTGAAATAAAATTAAACTAAAAAATCAATTATGAAGAAATATTTTCTTTCCCTTTTTACTTTTTTAATTCCAATAATTACATTCGCCCAAGAAAATATAGAAAAAGGTATCGATCAAAAAATTGACGAAGCATTTAAACCTTTTTCAGACTTCATATCTAGTATTGTATTTTTTGAAGTTTTTAAAGGCGCTCCTTTTGTTATTATTTTATTAGTTTTTAGCGCATTATTTTTTACTTTATATTTTGGTTTTCCAAATTTTAGGTACTTTATAACTTCTATAAATATTGTTAGAGGTAAGTATGATTCGTTAGATGAACATGTTTCAAATGCTGAAGAGTTAGTAATTGATGGAGAAACAAAAGGCAAAGTGAATAACGATGATAAAGATGGCGAAGTAACCCATTTTCAAGCTTTGGCAACAGCAGTTTCTGGAACAGTTGGTAATGGTAACATTGCAGGGGTTGCTTTAGCAATTGCATTGGGAGGACCAGGCGCTACCTTTTGGATGATCATTTGTGGATTATTAGGAATGTCTACGAAGTTTGTGGAGTGTACTCTAGGTGTTCAATATCGTGATATTGGTGAAGATGGAACTGTTTATGGTGGACCTATGTATTATTTAAGTAAGGGTTTAAAGGAAAAAGGATTTGCTAAATTAGGAAAGGTAACGGCAGTTTTATTTGCTATATTTTGTATTGGCGGTTCTTTTGGTGGAGGTAATGCTGCCCAATCTAATCAGGCTACTATTGTTTTAAAAGACTTATTGGGACTTGAATATAGTGGAGCAGGTGCTATTATTGGTGTCGTTCTAGCGATTTTAGTAGGAGTAATAATTATAGGGGGAATTAAAAGGATAGCATCTGTAACTGAGAAAGTAGTGCCATTTATGGCGGTGTTATATATAATAGCTTGTTTGTATATAATTTTAAGTAATTATAGCTTAATTGATGATGCCATTGGTCTAATTATAACAGAAGCGTTTAATCCTAAGGCGATTGGGGTAGGAAGTCTTATTGGAGTATTGTTAGTAGGATTCAAAAGAGCAGCTTTTTCTAACGAAGCAGGAGCTGGTTCTGCATCTATTGCTCATTCAGCCGTAAAAACTAAATATTCTGCATCTGAAGGTATGGTTGCTTTATTAGAACCTTTTATAGATACAGTTGTAATCTGTACAATGACAGCATTAGTAATTATTATATTCAATTTTGGTGGAGCTTTTGAATATGGTGGTGACGGTCTTGGAGGGATAATGATTGATGGAATAACTTATGAAGGTGCAGGTATTACCTCAAAAGCATTTGCTCAATACATTCCGTATTCTGGTGTATTTTTAACGATAGCGGTAGTTTTATTTGCTGTTTCTACGATGATTTCTTGGTCTTATTATGGATTACAGTCATGGAAATTTTTATTTGGTAGAGGTAAATTAGCAGATATTACCTATAAACTATTATTTTTAGCTTTCGTAGTTATTGGATCTGCAGCAAGTATGAATTCTATTTGGGGCTTTTCTGATGCTATGATATTCGCCATGGTGTTTCCTAATATGATTGGATTGTTTTTCTTATTTCCAGTTGTAAAAAAACAATTAAAAAGATATTTAACTGCTATAAAAGCACACAAGGAAGCTTAGGTAAATTCATAATTTTCGGCTGTTTCTCCCCAGAATAATATTAAACTATATTATGATGGAAAAAATAAAATCTCATCTCGTTTTCAATAGATCTCAACGAAATGGGATTTTATTATTGGTGTTCTTTATATCTGGATATTTAGTGCTAAACTACTATGTAGATTTTTCTAAAGAAAACCTCTTAGATATTAAATCTAAACAGGTTATTGCTATTCAAAAAGAATTAGATTCTTTGCGAACTATTGAGGTCGCATCTAAAATGCCTAAAGTATTTCCCTTTAATCCAAATTTTTTAACAGATTTTAAAGGATATGCCTTGGGGATGTCAACCGAAGAGATTGACCTATTATTAGCTTTTAGAAAAGAAAATAAATGGATTAATTCTACTAAAGACTTTAAAAAGGTCACAAAAGTTTCCGATTCCTTATTAAATAAAATAAGTCCTTATTTTAAATTTCCAGATTGGGTTACTAATTCAAAATCAAAAAACAAGTATGTAAAAAGAGGGTTTAAAGAAAAAACATTCAAGCAAAAAATAGATTTAAATTTAGCAACACAAGGGCAACTCAAAGAATTAAATGGAATAGGAAATACCTTTAGTAAAAGGATTTTAGATTATCGAAATAAACTGGGAGGATTTACAAATGACATTCAATTATATGAAGTTTATGGTTTGGATTTTCAGGTGACCAATAGTTTATTAAAAGAGTTTACGGTAAAAACTCCAAAAGAGATTATAAAAATGGATCTTAATAGTATTTCTGCCTCCGACATTGCAACCATTCCGTCGATTTCTTTTGACATAGCTAAAAGAATATGGGAATACAGAATACTTAATGAAGGAATTAAAAGTTTTTCAGAATTAGATAATATTGAAGGATTAACGAAAAGGAAGTTACGAGGAATTCAGTTATATTTGAAGCTTGAATAATTATCAATGCTATACTGCATTTGATAATAATTATTTTAAAGAATGGAGCATATGTATTTTACAGAAGAGCATGAACTTTTTAGAAAAAGTTTAAAAGATTTTTTACAAATAGAAGTCGTTCCTCACATTGATAAATGGGAAGAAGATGGATTAGTAGAGCGATTTATCTGGAAGAAAATGGGAGACATGGGTTTCTTTGGAATTAATTATCCTGAAGAATTTGGTGGATTAAACTTAGATTTATTTTACACAGTAATATTCTTAGAAGAACTTCAGAAAGTAAACTCTGGGGGATTTGCTGCTAATATTTGGGCTCATGCTTACTTAGCAATGACTCATTTAGATAAAGAAGGTAGTCAAGAAATTAAAGAAAAATATTTAGCACCTAGTATTTCAGGAGATAAAATTGGTTGTCTTTGTATTACAGAACCGTTTGGAGGATCTGATGTGTCTGGCATGAGAACTACTGCAGTGAAAAAAGATAATACTTTTGTTTTAAATGGTTCAAAAACCTTTATTACCAACGGAGTTTATAGCGATTATTTAGTGGTAGCAGCCAAAACTTCTCCTGAAAAAGGAGGGAAGGGCATTAGTATATTTGTTGTTGATAGAGATACCCCAGGAATTACAGCTACTAAATTAAATAAACTTGGTTGGAGAGCTAGTGATACTGCAGAAATTGCATTCGATAATGTTACAATTCCTGAAGGTAATTTAATGGGAGAAACAGACATGGGCTTTCCTTATATCATGCAGCATTTTGCTTTAGAGCGTTTGATTATGGCAGTTAATGCACATGCAAGAGCGGAATTTGCTTTAGCCTATACCATCGAATATATGAAGGATAGAAATGCATTTGGTAAAAGTATAGCAACCTTTCAGGCATTAAGGCATAGTGTTGCACAGATGGCAAGTGAAGTTGAGGTTTGCAAAACATTTAATTATAGTACTGTTAAAAGATTGGATGATAATGAATATGTTGTAAAGGAAGCTACAATGGCTAAACTTACTGGAACTAAGATGGCTGATGATGTAATGTATCAATGTCTCCAGTTGTTAGGAGGCTATGGTTATATGGAAGATTATCCATTAGCACGTATGTTTAGAGATAGTCGTTTAGGACCTATTGGCGGTGGCACTTCTGAAATTTTGAGAGAAATTATCGCTAAAATGGTGATTGATGGGAAAGATTATAAGCCAGTGACTTAATATTATAATCGTTTTAGCGAAAATCATTTAGAAATTATCGCTAAAATGGTGATTGATGGGAAAGATTATAAGCCAGTGACTTAATATTATAATCGTTTTAGCGAAAATCATTTAGAAATTATCGCTAAAATGGTGATTGATGGGAAAGATTATAAGCTAGCGATCTAATATTTTGAATAAAGTGAATAAACCAAAATTAGATATAATGATACTTAGCTTTTTAAAACGTATATCCTACATAGTATTTTTTATTTGTTCTTTAAGCGTTTTCTCACAAGTAGAATTAAAAAGTAAAATTGTTGATTTCACAACTTATGATCCTCTAGAAAATGCAAGTATTTATATTGAAAATTCAACAATTGGTTCTGTTAGTAATGTTGATGGTAAATTTATACTATTAGTTCCAAAAAGATTAGAGAACGATACATTGGTAGTGTCCTCTATTGGTTTTAAAAGTTTTAAAATTCTTGTTAGTGAATTTTTAAATGATGAGGATATATTTCTTGAGGAAGATATTGCCTCTTTAGATGAAATTTTAATTATAGCAGAAACAAGACCAAAAACAGGAAATGACGTCGTTTTAAGAGCTATTGAAAGCCTTCCAGATAATTTACCAGAAGTACCTTTTATGCAAAAGGGTTTTTTAAGACACAGAGAACGTAATGTAAAGGAATACAAATGGCTTATCGAAAGCGCAATTACGTTATATGACTCCAGTTATGCTTCAGGTTCTAAGAATAATTTAAAAATTAATGTAGATGAAAATAGGAAGAGCTTCGATTTACGAGATGTGGATAGCTTGTTTGCTTATTCTTCTTATCTGAGGAATACTTCAAATAATTTTAAAATGTCGTCAAAGCAACTTCGAAGAGACACTATAAAAACAGCTTCTCTAATTGAAGCAATTAAATGGAATGATGAACGGATAAATGGATTGGGATTTCTATTTAAGGGTAAATTGAATTTAGTTAGAAACTCTAACAGATCGAATTCTCTATTTGGAGAGAACATACTTGATAATCATCAATTTAAAATTGATACTATTTTAGTTGATAATGACAGAAAAATATATAAAATAGAAATTAAAAAAGGATTTGATTTTGTGGGTTTAAATACAAAGGGCATTTATAACGAAGGATTTGAATCTAAAGGATGGATATATATTTATTGGGATACGTTTGCAATAAAGAAAATTGAATACGATTTAATAGCATCCTCAGATAAGCAAAAGGGAAGAAGTAAAAGTCTTTTAGGTACACTTAATAACCATAAACTGATTATATCATATATGGAATATGATGGGAAAATGTATCCGAATTATTATTATTATGAAACTCCAAAATTGGTAAATGTTGGGGATAGATCTACTGATAATTTATACAAAACAGCGGAGGAAAAGAAAAAGTTAAAAGAAGAACAGTTTTATTATTCTGTTCAGGAAATTCTGTTTACTGAAATTATTCAAGATACTACAGAGATAGAAAAGGCACTTCAAAAAACTTGGTCTGATGATATTTTCATTCAACGGCCATATAATAAAGAGTTTTGGGAAAATTACAATGTGTTGTTGGAGAGTGAAGAGGAAGAAAAATTAGTCCAAGATTTAAGTAAAAAAGCAACTTTATTTAAAGAGTAAGAAGATAGTTTTGAAAAAAACATAAAACTTATATTTATAATCAAAAATCTTATTTATATTTGCCGACCTAAAAGAGAGGAGGTTAAGAGTTATGTTAATAATACCAATTAAAGAAGGAGAAAATATAGATAGAGCACTGAAACGTTTTAAGCGTAAGTTTGATCGTACAGGAACTAAGAATCAATTACGCGAACGAAAACAATTTTCAAAGCCTTCCGTAAAAAGAAGAGCGCAGATTCAAAAAGCTCAATACATCCAAAACTTAAGAGATCAGGAAGAAGTTTAGTATTTCTGTTTAATTTAGGATATAAAGTCCGTTGAAAATAGTAGTTTTACTTTTCAACGGATTTTTTTATGCCATTTACATCATTTCTTGATTACCTTAATTTAGAAAAAAACTATTCCAAACATACCCTAACAGCCTATCACAAAGATTTATTAGGGTTTAGGGAATTTGCTTTATCAGAATTTGATTTTTCAGAAATTAATAATGTTAGTTATGCTATCATAAGGAGTTGGATTGTAAAATTAGTAGGTGACGGAGTTTCAAATAGAACTATTAATCGTAAAATTTCTTCTTTGAGGACTTATTATAGGTTTCTTTTAAAGATAGGAGATATTGAAGTAAGTCCTTTGGTAAAACATAAGGTGCTAAAAACCACTAAAAAATTACAAGTTCCTTTTTCAGAAAAAGAAATAGAAGATGTTTTAGAAATATTAAAAGGGGAAAATAGTTTTCTAGGCTTGCGAAATAAATTAATAGTAGAACTTTTTTATTCTACAGGAATGAGGCGTGGCGAGTTGGTAAATTTAAAATTAAATGATATTTCAGATTCTCAGAAAACTATTAAAGTTCTTGGTAAAAGAAATAAAGAACGTATAATACCGCTATTGCCGTCTGCTTTAAGTACAATTGCTTCTTATTTAGGTTATAGAAAGGCTTTGAGTTCTGTTAAAGATGTTGATTATTTGTTGCTCACTGAAAAAGGAACTAAGATATATGAGACATTGGTATACAGAGTAATTAATAATTACTTCAGTAAAGCATCGCAGAAAGTTAAAAAAAGCCCCCACATATTAAGACATTCTTTTGCTACTCATTTGTTAAATGAAGGAGCGGATATAAAATCGGTAAAAGAGTTGTTGGGTCACTCTAGTTTAGCATCTACTCAAATTTATGCAAATAATAGTATATCAAAGTTAAAACAAGTCTATAAAAATACCCATCCAAGAAGTTCTAAGTAAAATAGTATTTAAATAAAGATTTAAATACACGTGAATAAGGTTTTTGCAATGCTTTTTGAACAAAAAATAAAAATTAAACTTTTTAAAACACTTATTTATAAAGGGAAATAGAATGATTAGATGAGAAACTGAAAAATATTAGTAATATTTATCAATAAAAGTTTTGTAAAAAAAATAATTTATATACATTTGCAGTCCGTTAGAAATATCGGTATTTTTTTAAGTAAAAAGTAAGTCGAAAGCCGATGTAGCTCAGCTGGCTAGAGCAGCTGATTTGTAATCAGCAGGTCGTGGGTTCGAGTCCCTCCATCGGCTCTTTAAAAAAATAGAATTTTGAGTGTGTTTATAGGATTGATTTTCAGTAGATAAGCTCAAATAAGTTCTTTAAAATAGATAATAAATTAAGGGGAGATACTCAAGCGGCCAACGAGGGCAGACTGTAAATCTGCTGACTACGTCTTCGCAGGTTCGAATCCTGCTCTCCCCACAGAAGTTTTTAATTTTTGTGAGGTTCCTTAAGTTAATATCTAAGTATTGAAATGTTTTTGAAAGAAATTTCAAATTTAAAAAGCGGGAGTAGCTCAGTTGGTAGAGCGTCAGCCTTCCAAGCTGAATGTCGCCAGTTCGAACCTGGTCTCCCGCTCTAATATTCCTGCTAAGGCAGAAGATTTTTTATCGCTTTAGTGAAAAGGAAAAAAATCTTTAAGCCGGTGTAGCTCAGGGGTAGAGCGTTTCCTTGGTAAGGAAGAGGTCTTGGGTTCAATTCCCAACATTGGCTCATTTAAAATAGTATGTTTTAATAGATACTAATATATAACTAAGATTAAATAAACACAAAATGGCAAAAGAAACTTACGATCGGTCAAAACCACATTTAAATGTTGGTACAATAGGGCATGTAGATCACGGTAAAACAACATTAACTGCGGCTATCACAAAAGTATTAGCAGATGCAGGTCATTCTAACGCAACATCTTTTGATCAAATTGATAATGCACCAGAAGAAAAAGAAAGAGGTATAACAATTAACTCTTCTCACGTTGAATATGCAACAGCTAATCGTCATTACGCTCACGTTGACTGTCCAGGTCACGCCGATTACGTAAAGAACATGGTAACTGGTGCTGCGCAAATGGATGGTGCTATCCTTGTGGTTGCTGCTACAGATGGACCAATGCCACAAACTCGTGAGCATATCCTTTTAGGACGTCAGGTAGGTATTCCTCGTATGGTTGTATTCATGAATAAAGTGGATATGGTCGATGATGAAGAATTAATCGAATTAGTTGAAATGGAAGTTCGTGAGCTTTTAAGTTTTTACGAATATGATGGTGACAATGGACCTGTAATCGCAGGATCTGCATTAGGAGCCTTAAACGGTGAGAAAAAATGGGTTGATACAGTATTGGAGCTTATGGAAGCAGTTGATACATGGATTGAAGAGCCTTTAAGAGAAGTTGATAAAGATTTTTTAATGCCAATTGAGGATGTGTTTTCAATTACAGGTCGTGGAACGGTAGCAACAGGTCGTATTGAGACTGGAATTGCAAATACTGGAGATGCTGTAGATATCATTGGTATGGGAGCTGAAAAATTAACTTCTACTATTACTGGTATCGAAATGTTCCGTCAAATCTTAGATAGAGGTGAGGCTGGAGATAATGCAGGTATATTACTAAGAGGTATTGCTAAAGAAGATATTAGAAGAGGAATGGTAATATGTAAGCAAGGTTCTGTTACCCCTCATGCTAAATTCAAAGCAGAGGTTTACGTTCTTAAAAAAGAAGAAGGTGGGCGTCATACTCCATTCCATAATAACTACCGTCCACAGTTTTACGTTCGTACAACTGATGTTACAGGAACAATTATGCTTCCTGATGGAGTTGAAATGGTAATGCCAGGTGATAACTTAACAATACACGTTGAATTGCTTCAAGCAATTGCAATGAATGTTGGTCTTCGTTTTGCAATCCGTGAGGGTGGTAGAACAGTAGGTGCCGGTCAGGTTACTGAAATACTAGACTAAAATAATACATTAAAAGTTTTTTAAGGTGTCCTGATTCTATCGGGACGCCTTGACTTTTATAACGGGTAGAGTGTAATAATTGCCTAAATAAACGGGTTTAGCTCAGTTGGTAGAGCACTGGTCTCCAAAACCAGGTGTCGTGAGTTCGAGTCTCTCAACCCGTGCAAAATATGAAATTGTGGATAAAACAATTTTTTATGAAGAATTAATAAAATAAGTAAAAAATGATAAACTACATCAAAGAGTCGTATAATGAACTAAAAAATCATGTTACTTGGACTACATGGTCTGAAGGGCAGCGTTTAACAGTTATTGTTGCAGCATTTTCAGTAGTGTTAGCTTTACTTGTTTTTGGAATTGACACTGTATTTAGTGGTGTTATTGGTAGATACTTTGAATGGATCAAGTCTTAATACAAATAGATGACTGAAGTTAAAAGTGCAAAAAAGTGGTATGTTATCCGTTCTGTAAGTGGAAAGGAAAACAAAATCAAAGAATATATAGAGTCTGAGATTGTTAGATTAAATCTTCAGGATTTTATCGAGCAAATTTTAGTTCCTACTGAGAAAGTAGTTCAAATTCGCAATGGAAAAAAAATAAACAAGGAAAGGGTATTTATTCCTGGTTATATTATGGTTCAAGCAGATTTAGTAGGAGAGATACCTCACATTATAAAATCTGTAAATGGAGTAATTGGTTTTTTAGGTGAAGTAAAAGGAGGAGAGCCTGTGCCTTTAAGACAAGCAGAAGTAAACAGATTGTTAGGTAAAGTAGATGAATTATCTCTTAAAGATGAAAATGTAAACATACCCTATACCATGGGGGAAACTATTAAAGTAATAGATGGTCCTTTTAATGGGTTTAATGGTACTGTTGAAAAAATATTTGAAGAAAAGCGTAAGCTTGAAGTAATGGTTAAGATTTTCGGAAGAAAAACACCATTAGAATTAAGTTTTATGCAAGTTGAAAAAGTTTAATTGTTGCACGCTATAAATAGTTTTTTCTTGGGCTTCCACCGAAGAAAAAATAAAATTAATTAAAATTAAAAGATGGCAAAAGAAGTAGATAAAGTAGTAAAATTACAAGTTCGAGGTGGAGCTGCTAACCCATCACCACCAGTTGGACCCGCTTTAGGTGCTGCCGGTGTGAATATTATGGAGTTCTGTAAGCAATTTAATGCTAGAACTCAAGATAAGCAAGGAAAAGTATTACCTGTTGCGATTACAGTGTTTAAAGATAAATCTTTTGATTTTGTTATAAAAACACCTCCAGCTGCAGTGCAAATCCTTGAAGCTGCCAAATTAAAAAAAGGATCTGGCGAGCCACACGTAAAGAAAGTAGCAAAAATAACCTGGGATCAAGTAAGAGCAATTGCTGAGGACAAAATGCCGGATTTAAATGCATTTAGCATTGAATCTGCAATGAAGATGGTAGCTGGTACTGCAAGATCAATGGGAGTGAATGTAAAAGGCGGTGAATCCCCTTTTTAATCCGAAAAAAGAATCTATAAAATGGCAAGATTAACAAAAAAGCAAAAGGAAGCCCAAGCAAAAGTTGAACCTGGAAAGGTTTATAACGTTGCAGATGCATCCGCTTTAATAAAAGAAATCACCAACGTAAATTTTGATGCATCTGTTGATTTAGCAGTGCGTCTAAACGTAGATCCACGAAAAGCTAATCAAATGGTACGTGGCGTTGTTACCTTACCACATGGAACAGGTAAAGACGTTAAAGTATTAGCATTAGTTACTCCAGATAAAGAAGCGGAAGCTAAAGAGGCTGGAGCGGATTATGTTGGTTTAGATGAGTACCTCGATAAAATTAAAGGAGGATGGACAGATGTCGACGTTATTGTGACTATGCCAAGTGTAATGGGAAAATTAGGACCTCTAGGGCGTGTTTTAGGACCTCGTGGATTAATGCCTAACCCAAAAACTGGTACAGTAACAATGGATGTTGCTAAGGCTGTTTCAGACGTGAAAGCTGGTAAAATCGACTTTAAAGTAGAAAAGACTGGTATTGTTCACGCTGCAATTGGAAAAGCATCTTTTGATGCTGATAAAATTGAAGGAAACGCAAAAGAATTATTAACAACCCTTGTAAAATTGAAACCTCAATCTTCAAAAGGAATTTATATTAAAAGCATTTTTATGTCGAGTACTATGAGTCCAAGTATAGAGATTGATACAAAAAGATTTGCTGAGTAGTAAAATTTAGAACTTATGACAAGAGAAGAAAAATCACAAGTAATAGAAAATTTAACTGCACAGTTAGCTGATAGCGCAACTATTTATTTAGCTGACATATCGGGTCTTAATGCAGGAGATACTAGTAACTTAAGAAGAGCTTGTTATAAAGCTGGAGTTAAGTTAGAAGTAGTTAAAAATACATTGCTTAAAAAAGCAATGGAAAGTTCTGATAAGGATTTTGGTGAACTACCAGAAGTTCTTAAAGGAAATACATCAATTATGCTTGCTGAAACAAGCAATGCACCAGCAAAGGTTATTAAGGCTTTCAGAAAAAAATCTGATAAGCCATTACTTAAGGGAGCATTCATTGAAGAAGCAATATATCTTGGAGACGATCAATTAGATACACTAGTTAATATCAAGTCGAAAGATGAACTTATTGGAGACATTATTGGATTATTACAATCTCCTGCTAAGAATGTTATTTCTGCACTTAAATCTAGTGGAGGAACAATTGCAGGTATTGTTAAAACCCTATCCGAAAGAGAAGGTTAAAATATTAATATCAATAAAATTAAATTAAATTATAAAAATTAAATTACTTAAAACGATAGAAAATGGCAGATTTAAAAGATTTCGCAGAAAAATTAGTTAACTTAACAGTAAAAGAAGTTAATGAATTAGCTGGAATATTAAAAGAAGAATACGGTATAGAGCCTGCTGCAGCTGCAGTAGCTGTTGCTGCTGGCGGTGCTGCTGGTGGTGGCGAAGCCGAAGAAGAAAAATCAGAATTCGACGTAATTCTTACAGCTCCAGGTGGGTCTAAATTAGCAGTTGTAAAACTTGTTAAAGAACTTACAGGACTAGGTCTTAAAGACGCTAAGGGATTAGTTGATAATGTTCCATCTCCAATTAAGGAAGGTGTAGCAAAAGATGAAGCTGAAGCTTTAAAAGCACAGTTAGAAGAAGCTGGAGCAGAGGTTGAGCTTAAGTAAGCTCACAACGCTCCAAACCTTAAGGTTTAGGTCTTTCCTGTTGATGGAATAGACCTAAACCATTTTGCGTATATAATGGTTTCGCCATTATTATACGTGTTCACTGTTTTATTATAATTAAAATTCGTCCATAGATGTCAGCAACGCAAACTGAAAGATTGAATTTTTCCACAGTAAAGAATAAGCCTGATTATCCAGATTTTTTGGATATTCAAATTAAATCTTTTCAAGATTTTTTTCAATTGGAAACCAAATCCGATAGAAGAGAAACAGAAGGTCTTTACAAAACCTTTTTGGAAAATTTCCCGATTACCGATACCAGAAATCAATTTGTATTAGAGTTTTTAGATTATTTTGTAGATCCTTCAAGGTATTCCATTCAGGAGTGTATTGAGCGTGGATTAACTTATAGTGTACCCTTAAAAGCTCGTTTAAAATTATATTGTACTGATCCAGAACATGAAGATTTCGAAACAATCGTCCAAGATGTTTATTTAGGAACTATACCTTACATGACTCCAAACGGAACTTTCGTTGTTAATGGAGCAGAACGTGTTGTTGTTTCTCAACTACACCGTTCACCTGGTGTTTTCTTTGGTCAATCATTTCACGCAAATGGTACGAAATTATATTCAGCAAGAGTAATACCTTTTAAAGGTTCTTGGATTGAATTTGCTACCGATATAAACCAAGTAATGTACGCTTATATCGATAGAAAGAAAAAACTACCAGTTACTACGCTTTTCCGTGCTATCGGTTTTGAAAGAGATAAGGATATTCTTGAAATATTTGACCTAGCAGAAGAAGTAAAAGCATCAAAAACTGGTCTTAAAAAATATTTAGGAAGAAAATTAGCAGCACGTGTTTTAAAGACATGGCATGAGGATTTTGTTGACGAAGATACTGGTGAAGTTGTTTCAATCGAAAGAAATGAAATTATACTTGACCGTGATACTATTCTTGAAAAAGATCATATCGAAGAGATTATAGAATCTGGTTCTAAAACAATACTTCTACACAAAGAAGATAATTTACAAGCTGATTATGCAATTATTCATAATACGCTTCAAAAAGATCCAACCAATTCTGAAAAAGAAGCGGTGGAACATATATATAGACAATTACGTAATGCAGAGCCGCCTGATGAAGAGACAGCGCGTGGTATTATTAATAAGTTGTTTTTTAGTGACCAACGTTACAATCTTGGAAATGTAGGTCGTTTTAGAATGAATAAAAAATTAGGTCTTGATATTCCAATGGATAAGTTAGTTCTTACCAAAGAAGATATCATTACCATAATTAAATTTTTGATCGAACTTATTAACTCAAAAGCTGAGATTGATGATATTGATCACTTATCAAATCGTCGTGTACGTACAGTAGGTGAGCAACTTTCTTCTCAATTTGGTGTTGGTTTAGCTCGTATGGCCCGTACCATTAGAGAGCGTATGAACGTACGTGATAATGAAGTTTTTACTCCAATTGATTTAATCAACGCAAAGACACTATCTTCTGTTATTAATTCATTTTTTGGTACTAATCAGTTATCTCAGTTTATGGATCAAACCAATCCAATTGCTGAAATTACTCACAAACGTCGTCTTTCTGCATTAGGACCTGGTGGTCTTTCTAGAGAGAGAGCCGGTTTTGAGGTACGTGATGTTCACTTTACCCACTACGGAAGACTTTGCCCAATTGAAACTCCTGAAGGACCAAATATTGGATTAATATCTTCTCTTTCTGTTTATGCAAAAGTAAATTATTTAGGTTTTTTAGAAACTCCTTACCGTAAGGTTGAAAATGGAGTTATCGATTTAAAAAGTGAACCGATTTATCTTTCTGCTGAAGAAGAAGAAGATAAATTAATTGCGCAGGCACACATTGATATAGCTGACGATGGTACCATAAATACGGAAAAAGTTATTGCTCGTATGGAAGGTGATTTCCCAGTAGTGGAATCTAAAGATATACACTACACGGATGTTGCACCAAATCAAATTTCATCCATTTCAGCATCTTTAATTCCTTTCTTAGAACATGATGATGCGAATCGTGCATTGATGGGATCAAATATGATGCGTCAAGCAGTACCGTTAATGAGAGCTGAGTCTCCTATTGTTGGAACAGGTCTAGAGCGTCAGGTTGCATCAGATTCACGTGTGTTAATTAACGCAGAAGGAGCTGGAGTTATAGAATATGTTGATGCTAACGAAATTACTATTAAGTACGATCGTACAGAGGATCAACAGTTAGTTAGTTTTGATGGAGATTCAAAAACTTACAAATTAATTAAGTTTAGAAAAACAAATCAAAGTACTTCTATAAACTTAAAACCTATAGTACAAAAAGGTGATAGAGTAGAGAAAGGTCAAGTCTTATGTCAAGGATACGCAACTCAAGCTGGTGAATTAGCTTTGGGAAGAAATATGAAAGTAGCCTTTATGCCTTGGAAAGGGTATAATTTTGAGGATGCAATTGTAATTTCTGAAAAAGTAGTTCGTGATGATATATTTACTTCTATTCATATAGATGAATATTCATTGCAAGTTAGAGATACTAAATTAGGTAACGAAGAACTTACAAATGATATTCCTAATGTTTCTGAAGAGTCTACTAAAGATCTTGATGAACACGGTATGATTCGTATTGGAGCAGAAGTAAAGCCAGGTGATATTTTAATTGGAAAAATTACTCCAAAAGGAGAAAGTGATCCAACTCCTGAAGAAAAATTACTTCGAGCAATTTTTGGTGATAAAGCTGGTGATGTTAAAGACGCTTCTTTAAAAGCTTCTCCTTCATTACATGGTGTTGTTATTAATAAAAAATTATTTGCACGCTCAGTTAAGGATAAGCGAATGAGGGCTCAAAATAAAGAAGAAATTGCTTTATTAGAAGATGAGTTTTATAAAAAATTCGATGAACTTAGAGATATTCTTGTTGAAAAATTATTTACAATTGTTTCAGGTAAAACAGCTCAAGGTGTAACTAACGACCTTGGAGAAGTTGTTTTTCCAAAAGGGAAGAAGTATACCTTGAAAATGTTAAATGAAATAGATGATTATACTCATTTAACAGGAGGAACATGGACAACTAATTCAGAAACAAATGTTTTAGTTGAAGATTTAATGCACAACTACAAGATTAAAGAAAACGATTTACAAGGTAATCTTCGTCGTGAGAAATTTGCTATTTCTGTTGGAGATGAATTACCATCTGGTATTTTAAAACTTGCAAAAGTATATGTTGCTAAGAAACGTAAACTTAAAGTAGGTGATAAAATGGCGGGACGTCATGGTAACAAAGGTATTGTAGCGCGTATTGTACGTGAAGAAGATATGCCTTTCTTAGAAGATGGAACACCAGTAGATATCGTTTTAAATCCATTAGGTGTGCCTTCTCGTATGAATATTGGTCAAATTTATGAAACAGTTCTTGGATGGGCTGGTCAAAAATTAGGTCAGAAATATGCAACACCAATTTTTGATGGTGCAACTATTGAAGAAATTACAGCATTAACAGAAAAAGCTGGAGTTCCAGAATTTGGGCATACGTATTTATATGATGGTGGGACTGGTCAGCGATTTGATCAAAAAGCAACCGTTGGAGTTATTTATATGATTAAGTTAGGTCATATGATTGATGATAAAATGCACGCTCGTTCTATTGGGCCTTACTCATTAATTACACAACAACCTCTTGGTGGTAAAGCACAATTTGGGGGTCAACGTTTTGGTGAGATGGAAGTATGGGCATTAGAGGCTTATGGAGCTTCCAGTACCCTTAGAGAAATATTGACAGTGAAATCTGATGATGTTGTTGGTAGAGCTAAAACTTACGAAGCAATCGTAAAGGGTGAAGCAATGCCAGAACCAGGACTTCCAGAATCTTTTAACGTGTTAATGCACGAATTAAAAGGTCTTGGACTAGACATTAGATTAGAGGAATAATTTAATCCCCGTGAAAGCGGGGATCATAAAGTCATTTAAGACTTGCTGAAGCCTAAAAACTTCAATCTTAATTTTACAAAGCATAGTACATAGCATTATGGCAAGAAATAAAGAAATAGTAGCAAAGAAATTTAACAAAATTTCGATTGGGTTTTCTTCACCAGAAGCGATTTTAGCTGAATCTCGCGGAGAAGTATTAAAACCTGAAACAATTAACTACCGTACTCATAAACCAGAACGTGATGGTTTATTTTGTGAGCGTATATTTGGACCTATTAAAGATTACGAATGTGCCTGTGGAAAATATAAAAGAATACGTTATAAGGGAATCGTTTGTGACCGTTGTGGTGTAGAAGTAACTGAAAAAAAAGTACGTCGTGATCGAGTAGGACACATTAATTTAGTGGTTCCTGTTGCTCACATTTGGTACTTCCGTTCTTTACCTAATAAAATAGGATATCTCCTTGGATTGCCATCTAAGAAGTTAAATATGATTATTTATTATGAGCGTTATGTTGTTATACAACCGGGTAATGCAATAAATGAGGAAGGAGAACCAGTTCAAAAAATGGATTTCTTAACAGAAGAAGAATACCTAACTATTTTAGAAGCACTTCCTCAAGAAAATCAATATTTAGATGATGAAGATCCAGAGAAATTCATCGCTAAAATGGGAGCTGAATGTTTGATTGATTTATTAAGAAGAATCAATCTAGACGATTTATCTTTTGAATTGCGTCACAAAGCAAATAATGAAACTTCTAAGCAACGTAAAACGGAAGCGTTAAAACGATTGCAAGTTGTTGAAGCTCTTCGTGAATCTAATAAAAATAGAGTGAATAAGCCAGAGTGGATGATTATGAAGGTGGTTCCAATTATTCCACCAGAATTACGTCCTCTAGTACCTCTTGATGGAGGTCGTTTTGCAACTTCTGATTTAAATGACCTTTACCGAAGGGTAATTATTAGAAATAATCGTCTAAAGCGATTAATGGAGATTAAAGCTCCTGAAGTAATTTTGCGTAATGAGAAGCGTATGCTTCAAGAGTCAGTAGATTCATTATTTGATAATACACGTAAATCTTCAGCAGTTAAAACTGATTCAAACCGTCCTTTAAAATCTTTATCAGATTCTTTAAAAGGTAAACAAGGTCGTTTCCGTCAAAACTTATTAGGAAAACGTGTGGATTATTCAGCACGTTCGGTAATCGTTGTTGGACCAGAATTAAAATTATCTGAATGTGGTATTCCTAAGGGGATGGCTTCAGAACTTTACAAACCTTTTATTATTAGAAAACTAATTGAAAGGGGAATTGTAAAAACAGTCAAATCTGCAAAGAAAATTATAGATAAGAAGGAACCAGTTGTATGGGATATTTTAGAGAATGTTTTAAAAGGTCATCCTGTATTATTAAACCGTGCTCCTACGCTTCACCGCCTAGGTATACAAGCATTTCAACCAAAATTAATTGAAGGAAAAGCAATCCAATTACACCCATTAGCTTGTACTGCATTTAATGCGGATTTTGATGGGGATCAGATGGCAGTTCACTTGCCACTTGGACCAGAAGCAATTTTGGAAGCACAATTATTAATGCTAGGTTCTCATAATATATTAAATCCAGCAAATGGTTCACCAGTTGTGGTACCGTCTCAGGATATGGTATTAGGTCTTTATTATATGACTAAACTTAAAAAATCTACAGAAGATTATAAAGTTATTGGAGAGGGAATCACTTTTTATTCCGCTGAAGAAGTAATTATCGCATACAATGAAAAAAGAGTAGAATTAAATGCTGAAATTAAAATTAGAACTAAAGATTTTAACGAAGTAGGAGAATTGGTTTATCAAATAATTACAACTACTGTTGGTAGAGTAATTTTTAATGAAAATGTTCCAGAAGCAGCAGGTTATATTAATGAAGTATTGACGAAAAAGTCTCTTAGAGATATTATTGGTGATATTCTTAGAGTAACTTCAGTACCTATTACTGCAGATTTCCTAGATGAGATTAAAACATTAGGATATAAATTTGCCTTTGAAGGTGGATTGTCCTTTAGTCTAGGTGATATTATTATTCCTGAGGAAAAAACTGGAATGATTAAAAAAGCAAATAGTCAAGTAGATGCTATTATAGGTAACTATAACATGGGTCTTATTACTAATAATGAAAGATACAATCAAGTAATTGATATCTGGACAGCAACTAATGCAGAATTAACTGAATTGTCTATGAAGCGTATTCGTGAAGACAAGCAAGGATTTAACTCTGTATTTATGATGCTTGATTCTGGTGCAAGGGGTTCTAAAGAACAAATTCGCCAGTTAACAGGTATGCGTGGATTAATGGCAAAGCCTAAAAAATCTACTGCAGGTGGTGGTGAAATTATTGAAAATCCAATTCTTTCTAACTTTAAGGAAGGATTATCAATTCTTGAATACTTCATCTCTACTCACGGTGCTCGTAAGGGGCTAGCTGATACGGCTTTAAAGACAGCTGATGCAGGGTATTTAACTCGTAGACTTGTAGATGTATCTCAGGATGTAATTGTTAATATTCATGATTGTGGTACACTAAGGGGTATTGATGTTTCTCCATTAAAGAAAAATGAAGAAGTTGTTGAAACTTTAGCAGAAAGAATCGTAGGTCGTACTTCATTACACGATATATATGATCCTTTAACAGAAGAATTATTTTTAGCTTCTGGAGATCACATTACAAACGAAATAGCTAAAAAAATAGAAGCATCACCTATAGATTCTGTAGAGGTGCGTTCAGCATTAACTTGTGAAGCTAAAAAAGGAATTTGTGCAACTTGTTACGGTAGAAATTTAGCTACTAATAAAATGGTGCAAATGGGTGAAGCTGTTGGTGTAGTAGCAGCACAATCTATTGGAGAACCAGGTACACAGCTAACGCTGCGTACATTTCACGTTGGTGGTGTTGCAGGTAATATTTCAGAAGAGAATAAGTTAACAGTGAAGTTTGATGGAATTGCTGAAATAGAAGATCTTAAAACTGTAAAAAGTAAAGATAAAGAAGGTAATGTTGTTGATGTAGTAATTTCTAGAACTTCAGAAGTTAAATTAAAAGATAAGAAAACAGGAATTACACTTAGTACAAATAATATTCCTTACGGTTCACACATTTTTGTTAAGAATGGTTCGAATCTTAAAAATGGAGATATTGTTTGTCAATGGGATCCATTCAACGGTGTAATTATTTCTGAATTTTCTGGTAAAATTCAATATGAAAACTTAGAACAAGGTATTACTTATCAAGTAGAAATTGATGAACAAACCGGTTTCCAAGAAAAAGTAATTTCTGAATCTAGGGATAAAAAGAAAATTCCAACCCTATTAATAATGGGTAAGAATGATGAAATAATTCGTTCTTATAACCTTCCGGTTGGAGCTCACCTTATGGTAGATGATGGTGAAACTGTGAAAATTGGTAATATCCTAGTTAAGATTCCACGTAAATCATCTAAAGCAGGTGATATTACTGGTGGTCTTCCTCGTGTAACGGAATTATTTGAAGCTCGTAATCCTTCTAACCCTGCTGTAGTAAGTGAGGTAGATGGTGTTGTTTCATTTGGTAAAATTAAGCGTGGTAATCGTGAGATTATAGTGGAAACTAAATTTGGTGATATTAAAAGATATCTAGTGAAATTATCAAATCAGATTTTAGTACAAGAAAATGATTTTGTACGTGCAGGAATGCCATTATCTGACGGATCAATTACACCATTAGATATTTTAAATATTAAAGGGCCATCAGCTGTTCAGCAATATTTAGTAAACGAAGTTCAGGAAGTATATCGATTACAAGGTGTAAAAATTAATGATAAACACTTTGAGGTTGTAGTGCGTCAAATGATGCGTAAAGTTAGACTTGTTGATCCAGGCGATACTTTGTTCCTAGAAAATCAATTAGCTCATAAATTTGATTTTATCGAAGAAAATGATAAGATATTTGGAATGAAGGTAGTTGAAAGTGCAGGAGATTCTGAAACACTAAAAGAAGGACAAATCATTTCGTCTAGGGATTTACGTGATGAGAATTCAATTCTTAAGAGAACTGATAAGCAACTTGTTGTAACTAGAGATGCAGTACCTGCTACGGCAACACCAATCTTACAGGGTATTACACGTGCTTCTTTACAAACCAAATCGTTTATTTCTGCAGCTTCCTTCCAGGAAACTACAAAGGTATTAAACGAAGCAGCAGTAAATGGAAAAGTGGATACGCTTGAAGGATTGAAAGAAAATGTTATTGTAGGTCATAGAATACCAGCAGGGACAGGAATGCGTAAATATGAAACTATTATCGTTGGTTCTAAATCTGAGTTGGAAGAAATGACTCGTGAGAAGCAAGAAGTGAATTATAATTAATATAAAAATCAGTTTTTACAACTGCAATGTTATTAATATTTTCAAAATCCCGATTTCTATCGGGATTTTGTTTTTAAACTAATAACAGATTTCTACCTTTGTTAAAACAAAATAATATAAAGATGTCAGATTCAAATAAAAATAAGAAAGGTCAAATCAATATTGAATTGGATGAAAAAGTAGCACAAGGTATTTATAGTAACCTAGCTATAATCAATCATTCTCAATCAGAATTTGTAGTAGATTTTATTACAATTATGCCTGGAGTACCAAAAAGTAAAGTAAAGTCTCGAATCGTATTAACACCGCAACATGCGAAACGGTTTTTAAAAGCTTTAGTTGATAATCTGGAGCGTTTTGAAAACGCTCACGGAAAAATAAAAGATTTTGAGCAAGCACCAATTCCATTAAATTTCGGTCCAACTGGGGAAGCTTAAAATAATCATTTATTGATAATAACTAATATATACTTATGGTGTATTCAGGGTTTAGCCTTTTATATATTTAAAAAGAATATTAGATACCTATTGTTAAATAATGAGACTATTATTTCTTAAATATATTATTTTAAGGGATTAGTATTGTGAATGTGTTTGTGGTTCTTAGATTATTTCGATTAACTTTTTTTAATTAAAATTCACTTACAAAATGTAATTTTACTTTTGGATATTTAGATTGTGTCATTTGTAATGTGAAAGCAGAATCTGCAAAGAAAACTAATTGACCTCTTTTATCTATTGCCAGAAAGCGTGATTTTACTCTTTTAAATTCTTTTAACTGTTCAGAGTCTGAATGTTTAATGTCTACCCAACAAGCTTTAGAAACATTTAAATTTTCGTAAGAACATTTAGCAGAATATTCATGTTCTAACCGATATTGAATAACTTCAAATTGCAGTGCACCTACCGTACCTATTACTTTTCTTCCATTTAATTCTAAAACGAATAACTGTGCAACTCCCTCATCCATTAATTGGTCAATTCCTTTTGCTAATTGTTTACTCTTTAAGGGATCTACATTGTTTATGTATTTAAAGTGTTCTGGCGAAAAACTTGGAATTCCTTTGTATTTCATGAGTTCACCTTGAGTTAAGGTATCACCAATTTTAAAGTTCCCAGTATCATGCAAGCCAACAATATCTCCAGGATATGACACGTCAACAATTTCTTTGCGTTCAGCAAAAAAAGCATTGGGGCTAGAAAATTTCATTTTTTTATTATTTCTTACATGCAAGTAAGGTGTATTTCTAATAAAAGTCCCTGAAACAATTTTTACAAATGCCAATCGATCTCGATGTTTTGGATCCATATTAGCATGGATCTTAAATACAAATCCACTAAAACCTGTTTCTTCAGGTTTTACAATTCGAGTATCACTTTCTTTAGGTCTTGGCGTAGGAGCAATTTCAACAAAGCAATCTAAAAGTTCTCTAACTCCAAAATTATTTAATGCAGATCCAAAAAATACAGGTTGTAAATCTCCATTTAAATAATCTTCTTGTGAAAAAGGCGGATACACTTCAGTAGCTAATTCAACATCTTCCTTTAGTGAATTTGAAGTATCATTACCAATTAATTCATTTAATAGAATGTCATTAATATTATCAATACTGATAGTTTCTTCAATATTTTTTCTACTATCACCACTAAATAAATTAACATTATTTTCCCAAATATTATAAATACCTTTAAAATCGTAACCCATGCCTATTGGGAAGCTCATGGGTGTTACTATTAGATTTAATTTTTGTTCAATTTCATCCAATAATTCAAAAGCATCTTTACCTTCTCTATCTAGTTTATTAATAAAAACGATTATTGGAATATTTCGCATTCTACAAACTTCTACTAGCTTAATAGTTTGTTCCTCAACGCCTTTTGCTACATCTATAACTACAATAACACTATCTACTGCTGTCAATGTTCTAAAAGTGTCTTCAGCAAAGTCTTTGTGACCTGGAGTATCAAGTATATTGATTTTTATTCCTTTATATTCAAAAGCTAAAACAGAAGTTGCAACAGAGATCCCTCTTTGTCGCTCAATTTCCATAAAATCACTAGTGGCCCCTTTCTTAACTTTATTGGATTTTACGGCACCTGCTTCCTGAATAGCACCTCCAAATAATAGAAGCTTTTCAGTTAATGTAGTTTTTCCAGCATCTGGATGTGATATAATACCGAAGGTTCTTCTTCTTTTTATTTCAGTAGGTAGCGACATTTTTTTCTTTTTTAATAGTTAACAAATATACAAGTTGTTTTACTGTTTGTAAATAGCTATGTGTCTAATTATATTTTTGTTTTTATATTAAATTTTAATGCATTTACACAATATAATTAATCGATTACTCTTAGAATAAAAACACTTAATAAAAATAACAAATTGTCTTTTGTCGAATAAATATACTGATAAACTGAAGAATGTTATATTCTACAATTATTAATGTTAAAGCTATACCAATTGTGATATGATTTAGATTATTTCTTGAAATAAAATATACTTTTATATTAAAAGTAATTAATTTAAAATGAGTAGATAACATTTTTTTTTATGGCTCTATTATTTTAAATTAAAATGCCATAGGTTCCAATAATACAGTATCTAATTACATTAATAAGACAATTAATCTGTTGTTTGTCGAGTTTTCTTACCTTTTATCTAAAATATTAAGTTTTGTAGGATAATTCCTTGATGTTGGTTTATTTTTGAAATGTACTTAAGATTTTAGACACTCAGAATTTTTTATAAATTAAGATTATAAAATACATAGATATGGAAAACACTACCTCTTTCTACTACAAAAAATTACTTTTTTTTGCAGTTATATTAATGACATTTTTTTCTACAAGTATCTCTTTTTCACAAGAGGTAAATAATAGAAAAGGAAATGGTATTACTGAAGAGTCAGATTATTGGACAATAATAGACAAATATTCTGACGATTATATTAAAAAATATAATGCTAATTTAGATAAGACTTATAATGCTAATAGGCTAAATAATACTAATTTTTCAAAATCTTTTAATCCAAAGAGAACAACTATTGGTACCTGTAATCTTTTAAGTTGTGGATCTTTTTCATATAGCGAGGTTAATTTTAATTCTTTTTATGGTGGTGAAAGAATTGGCATTGATGGCCTTAGTAGATACGGTGCAGCTGTAAGTTATGATGAATGTTGGAACGATAGAGGAACTGTAGATTGGTCAGAAGGACAATACATATCTTATTCAAATGAATATGCAAATATTGGAACACCAGGTATTATTAAACAATCAAATATAGATGGTGGTGGATTTTCATCGTTTTCCTATAAAAATGAATCCATCAATCAAGACATTTCTGTCGAAACTAATACAATTTACACCGTTTGTTTTGAAATTGCTGTAATACCTAGATATGATAATGATTCTGGTGAATTTGAAGAATTTATTCCAGATTTAGAATTTGGAATACAATCTGGAGGTATCGTTATTAGCGATCCTTTAACATACACTGAAAATGATTTAAATATACATCCAGCAACTGATTTTCCAAATAAATTATCAACTGCAACTAGTGGTAATGGAGGTTATCAAAATCCTGGAGGATGGACAGAAATAGATCCTTATTGGGAAAATATTTGTATTACATTTTTAACAGATAACTCAGGTACTACTAATATATTTTATGCAACTGGTAGATCTGGTGGTTCTGTAGTATTAGTTGATGGATTACAATTAAGTCTAGAAGGATATTCAAATGCTCCTGAATTAACAACAAATAGCCAATCTCTTTGTGTAAATGATCCAATTGATTTAGATGATTATGTGTTACCTCAAACAATTCCTAACGGTGCTGAACTGAAATGGAGTACAAATCCAGATCCATCAGTAATAGCAGATCATTTAGTAAATACAACAATTACACCTCCTGGTACATGGTATGCATTCTTTTATAATCCTATTTATAATTGTTTTTCACCAATAGCCATCCTTGTATTGTCATCTTCAGATTTGGGTTCTAGTTATACACAATATAATTTAAGTTGTTATGATAGCGCAGATGGAGCGATAGATTTAACGGTAACAAATGGATTGCCACCTTATAGCTACGATTGGACTACTAGTGACGGAAGTGGATTGGATGATGATGTTGCAGATCAATCTAGTTTAACATCAGGGACTTATGATGTTACTGTAACGGATGATAATGGATGTACTACATCCGAAACAATTACAATTGGTCAGCCTGATGAAGTTGTCTTAACAGCAACTGCAACAGAGGTTACTTGTTTTGGTGATGCAGATGCGATCATTACTGCAAGTGCAACTGGTGGAGCAACCATTACAGTTGA